>CETH01071890.1_pt1 | contig 13806 bp, 11 predicted proteins | sample 361461 | NCBI WGS metagenome assembly CETH01 (sample SAMEA2622695, study PRJEB7988) | marine metagenome | isolation source: saline water (ENVO:00002010), including
ACTCCTACAATACATGGTTTTTTATCCATAATTAAACCTTTATTGGAGGTTCGGGACGAAACCGAGACCTAACACTTTCTGTAACCCTTGCAAATGCTTAAAAGCCGCAGTTTGCTTGGGTTTACTCTTATCATAAATTGTTTACTTTCGTCAACAATCGTCAACTTGATTGGCAACAAATTGGCAACCAGGTTGTCAATTATTTTTACTTATATTGTGTTTAATTTTATTCAGGAGGAACTAGATCGATAACAATTACACGGGCCACTGAATCTCCTTCATTTTCCCACCAGTGTATAGTTCCTGTTTTCTCCCAAACTGCATCCCCTACTTTTTTTACTGCTGGGCCATCTGCACCGACTCTATGTTCAGTCAACTGCCCTTTAACAATATAGGCTATCCCAGGACGACCTTTATGATAATGAACAGCTACTTTACCACCTGGTTCTATATCAATTTCACGTCCTCTAAGTACACGATCCTGTGCTCTTTCAAACTCACCATCCAATGGAACTATACTTAAAATACGAACTGAACTTATACCTATAGTCTTTCTTGGACCAGTTGCCTCCATTTCAGCTGCTTGCTTCACCTCTTCTTCAGGTGTAACTGAATTTTGTGCTATAATTATTCTTTGATCATCATTGATGTCGCTTGTATTATCATTGGCATTAGCTAATGAAAAAAATTTTAGCAGAGATATAATGATGATAGTAGTAAATAATATTTTCATGATATGCCACTCCAATCTTAATTTTTTATATAAAATTCTTAATATAAATTTACAGCATCTTCTCTGTATTTATAAGTAATATTATTTAGAAAATGAATAATTTACAAAATTATAGCTGAAAATTAGTAATTTTGGTTCAATAACCGGCGCCAAAAACAATTTTTTTTCAACAAATTGGCAACCTAAGCGCTGTAATCGTTGCTCACCTACAATGGAGGCCCGGGACGGAATCGAACCGCCGTACGGGGATTTGCAGTCCTCTACATAACCACTCTGACACCGGGCCATTTTAATAAATTAATATTTCATAGATAAAAGTAAAGCTACATAAAAATAAAATATTATTTAAAATAAATTTAGAAACATATACTCTATATTAATAATTAGGTAAATTATTATTATTATGAATTTTTAATTTTTGAGGTTTCTATTGTTTCTAAGTAATATATATAAAAATTATATATTTAAGTTTCCTAGAACTTTACTAATATTATCAGTAAGTTTTTTATTTATTTTTGGTTATTTTGCAAATAATTTAATTATTGATGCTTCATCTGATACTTTAATACTAGAGGGTGATAAAGATTTAGCATATACACAGATAGTTAATAAAAGATATTATTCTCCCGACTTTTTGATACTTGCTTATACGCCAAAAGAAGATTTATTTTCAAAAATAACATTAAATAATATAGAAAATATTTCATCAAAGATTTTGAAAATAGAAAATGTAGATAATGTAACCTCTATTTTAAATGTACCTATATTATTAAGTCCACCTAAACCGATAACGGAACTACTAGAGAATATTCCTACACTAAAATCTGAAAATATTGACCTAAATTTAGTAAAAAAAGAGTTTATTAACAGTCCTCTGTATAGTGATAATCTTGTAAGTAAAGATTTTAAAACAACCTCAATAATAATAAATTTAAAGGAAGACGTAAAAGGAATAAAGTTAAGAGACGATAGAAATTTACTTAGGGAAAATAAATCTAAATCAAATTTAAGTGATAAAGACCTTCAAAAGTTAAATGACATAGAAAAACTATATAATAACCATAAGCAGCTAGTTAAGGAAATTAATGAAAATACAATAAAAGAAATTAGAGAAATTATAGAATCTGTTAAGGGTGAAGAAATAATTTTTCTAGGTGGTTTAGGAATGATAACTAATGATGTTATAGACTATGTAAAACAAGATCTTAAAATATTTGGTCTTTCTATATTATTTTTTCTAATAATCACTCTAGTAATTATATTTAGAAATATTAGATGGATTATAATACCAATTATTACATGTTTCTTTTCTGTAATAATTACCTCTGGTATTTTAGGAATATTTGGTTGGAATATTACTATTATTTCTTCTAATTTTATTTCACTTCAATTAATATTTACTATGGCTATAACTGTTCATTTAACAGTAAAATATAGAGAATTATATTCTTTAAATAGACAAATAAACCAAAAAGAATTGCTACTTGAAACTTTGACATCAATGTCTAAGCCATGCTTTTATACTGTTGCAACAACTATTGTTGGTTTTTCGTCCCTAGTGTTTTCAGGTCTTTTACCCGTAATTAACTTTGGTTGGATGATGAGTATAGGAATTATCATTTCCTTGATATCATCTTTTGTACTGTTTCCTATTTTACAAATTAATTTAAATAAAATAGAACCAAATTATAGTTTTGAAGAAATGTTTCCACTTCCTAAAATATTTTCAAAAATTTCAAATTTTATAGGAAAAAAAGTTATTTTTATAGCTTTTCTTATTTTTATATTTGGCGTTGCAGGAATTATTCAGCTAAGGGTCGAGAATAGTTTTATAGATTATTTCAAAAATAGTAGTGAAATTTATAAAGGAATGAAATTAATAGATCAGAAGTTGGGCGGAACTACTTTATTGGATATAACAGTAGATTTAGATGATGAGTTTGAGGAAGATATATTTATTGATGATGAAAATTTCGAAGAAGATGAGTTTGATTTTTTAAATGAGGATAGTGATATTGATAATTCTTCAGATCAACTATTTTTTACATCTTCTAAAATGAAAATTATAAAAGATATTCATAATTATTTAGATAAACAGCCTGAAGTTGGTAAGGTAATGTCTTTTGCAACATTATTAAAAGTTGGTAAAGAATTAAATAATAAAAAAGATTTAGATATAATTCAGCTCGCTCTTTTATATTCTGAACTACCTGAAAAATATAAAAATATTATTGTTTCTCCATATTTATCTTTAGAAGAGAATCAAGCTAAATTTAGTGTTAGAATTAAAGATTCCATGCCTGGATTAAGAAGGAATGAATTCATTGATAGGTTAAAATTAGAAATTCCAAAAGAAGCTAACATCGATAAAGAAAGAATATATTATAGTAATGTTCTAATTCTTTATAATAATATGTTACAGAGTTTGTTTAAATCACAAATTCTAACATTAGGAACAGTTTTAGCTTTATTATTATTAATGTTTTTATTGCTTTTTAAATCTTTAAAAATATCATTAATAGCTTTATTTCCTAATATTATATCTATTTCGTTGGTTTTAGGTTTTATGGGATGGTTTAAGATACCATTAGATATGATGACAATTACAATAGCTGCTATAAGTATGGGTATAGCTGTAGATAATACTATTCATTATATTTATAGATTTAGAAATGAATTAAAAAAAGATAATAACTATAGTCTTTCTTTATATAGGACACATATGAGTATCGGATTTGCAATGTATTATACTTCTGTTACTATAATAGTAGGTTTCTGCATATTAATATTTTCGAATTTTATTCCGAGCATTTATTTTGGCTTACTGACAAGCATTGCTATGCTTATGGCATTATTATCATCTTTGATATTATTACCTCAATTATTAGTTTTATTTAAGCCTTTTAAAAATAAGGATGAAATTAATAATCTTCCTTAACATTTCATACTATTTACTATATTAGTTATTTACTTTTATTTAAATAAGGAGATAAATTGACAATTTCTCTAGAAATAATGAATAAAAATATGATCGATGGCCAATTAAAACCAATGGGAATAAATGATGAAATTATTCTTCAAGCTTTTAAAGATGTGCCGCGTGAATTATTTATTGATGAAGAAAAATCTTCTTTATCATATCATGAGGGTAATATTTTAATAAAAGATAACAGATGGTTGTTATCTTCTATGGTAATAGCAAGATTAATAAATTGTGTGAGTATATCAAATGAGGATATTATATTAGAAATTGGTTCATGTAGCGGTTATACGACAGCAATATTAGAAAAATTATGCTCATTGGTAGTAGGAGTAGAATATGATAAAAAATTACGAGATATTGCAAATAATGCACTAGCAAAAATTGGAGCCAATAGTGCTATTATAGTTGATGGTAATCACAAAGAAGGAAACATAAAGAGTGCACCTTATGATAAAATATTTATTTTTGGTTCTGTGCCTTCAATTCCTGATACTTTATTTAACCAATTATCGGATAAAGGAGCATTAATTACAGTTATTAAAGACCAGAGTAATCCTAAATCTTGTGGCAAAGCTGTTGTATTTAAAAAAAATAAAGATATAATTAGCAGTTCTAAAGTATTTGATGTAGAAATACCCTTTATGGACGGGTTTGATATAGAAGAAGGTTTTAGTTTTTAATAATTTTAATTTTTCATTTATATAAAATAATGCAGGTTTGAAGATTAATTAGGAAGATAAATAATGTTTGGAATGAATATAAATAAGAATTTAATAGCTGGGTTTATTTTGACCGCTATATTTTTAGTTACACATACAGATTTAAAAGCACAAAGTCTCAATATATCACTTGCAAATGCTTATTCTAATCATCCTCTATTATTTTCAGAAAGAATAGGGGAAAGAGTTCTGAGTGAGGATGTTGCAGAAGCATTAGCTGGTTGGAAGCCTCAGGTTCATATAGATGGTTCTTTAGGTAAAACTCTTGTTACTACAAAAACTAGTACTTCATCAAAAACAAATAGTAATTTACCTATGTCAGTTGGAATAGTAGTATCAAAAAAGATTTATGATGGAGGAAAAACAAATCAAAATGTTAAAATTGCTGATACAAAACTTATTGCTAACAATTCAAGATTAGCAACAATTGAAAATACAGTATTACTTACTGCAGCTAGAGCATATTTTAATTTATTAAAAGAACAAGATCTTTTAAATGTAGCTATTAAGAATAAAGATGTTATTCAAAGACAATTAGAAGCGACTAAGGACCGGTTTGAAGTTGGGGATTTAACTATTACTGATGTATCACAGGCTGAAGCAAGACTTTCTGATGCTAGTGCAAATTTAGTTAAGGCTGAATCTGACTTAAATTCAGCAGAGGCTGTATTCTTTTCTGATATAGGATTAGAACCAGAAGATGTTTATTACCCTGAAAATATGCCTATTCTTCCGCAAAATTTACAAAGCTTAATTGATGATGTTAAAAAGTTTAATCCAAAAGTTATTAATGCCAGAAAGATGAAATTAGTTGCTGAGGAGGAGTTAAAATTAGCGCTTAAAGAAATGTCGTTATCAGTCGATCTTAAGGCAAGTGCAAACCAAGCTTGGGATCCAAATACTTTTTTTGAAGAGCAGAGATATTTCGATGTATCTGCGAATCTTAAAATGCCACTTTATAAAGGTGGCAAAGATAAAGCTAATATTAGAAAGTATAGAGAAAAATTAAATAAATCTAATGCTTTTATAGATGATATACTTAGAGAAGAATCAGAAAAAGCAATGTTAATTTGGAATAATATTGAGAGCCTTAATTCACAAATAATTGCGTTTAAATCATCTATTCGTGCTAATGAAATTGCATTAGATGGTGTAGTCCAAGAAGAGAATGTTGGAGCAAGAACTGTAATAGATGTTCTTGATGCAGAAAATGAATTATTTATGGCTAGAGCAAATTTAATTAGAGCTAATATAAATCTTTTTATTGCTTATTATGAATTACTTGAGGTTACAGGAGGAATGACTGCAAGAGATTTAAATTTACCTGTATCATCTTTTTATGATAGTGATGAATATTATAATAAAATGAAAGATTTTTCGGGTAATAATGAAACATCAATATTAAATGTTTTAGGTAACAATTAAGTCCTTTTAATATGGTTTCAAAAAAAGTATCTAAGAAAAAAATTACTGCTGCAATGAAGGAGCTTGAACAAGCTTTATCAACTACAAAAAACAAAAGTGTTAATAGTAAGAAAAAATCACCTATAAAAAGTAAAAAATATGACGATATAATAATATTAACAGATATTATTGAGCCATCACCATATAAACATATGGATTATAAACTTGTTGTTATGAAAAAAAATATCCAAAAAATTGTTAAATCAGATATACAAGATTGGATTTCAAACAATATACCTAATATGATAAATAATTCTATAAAGAAATCATTAAATAGAATAAAATAGAATAGAAATAATAGAATTTATTTTCATAAATATTTGGAAAATGTTTGATGACTACTGATAAGAATAAAGATGACAACAGTTTAAATAAGATAATAGAAGATTATTCTACTGATATTTGGTTTAAAAATAATATTTCAGAAGCTAAAATAAACTCTAAAGAAAAACCTTTAGTAATTATGATGCCTCCTCCAAACGTAACTGGTAGTTTGCATATAGGTCATGCCTTGAACATGACTTTACAAGATGTAATAGTTAGATATTGGAGAATGAAGGATAAAGATGTTTTATGGCAACCGGGAACTGACCATGCAGGAATAGCCACACAAATGGTTGTTGAAAAACAATTATTAGAAGAAGGTTCTATAAATAGGATTAAATTAGGTAGAGAAAATTTTATACAAAGGGTTTGGGACTGGAAAGAAAAATCTGGAGGTACAATTGTAAATCAGTTAAAGCGCTTAGGTGCGAGTGCTGATTGGAGTAGAGAAAGATTTACTCTGGATGAAGGATTGTCCAAAGCCGTAATAGAGGTTTTTGTTAGTCTATATAATGAGGGTTTAATATATAGAGATAAGAGATTAGTTAATTGGGATACGCAACTAGAAACAGCAATTTCTGATTTAGAAGTTATACAAAAAGAAAAAAAAGGATATTATTGGCACTTTAAATATCCAATTATTGGTACTAAAAAACATATAATAGTTGCAACAACTAGGCCAGAAACAATGCTGGGAGATACATGCGTAGCTGTTCACCCTAGTGATAGTAGATATAAAAATTTAGTTGGTAAAAAGGTTCTGCTACCCCTAGTCAATAGAGAAATTGAAATAATTGCAGATGAATATGCTGACCCAGTAAAAGGTACAGGAGCTGTAAAAATAACTCCAGCTCATGATTTTAATGACTTTCAGGTAGGCAAAAGACATAATATAGCAATTATCAATATTATGAATAATAATGGTACTCTAAATGAAAACGTCCCAAAAAAATATCAGGGTTTATCTATGCTAGAAGCTAGAGATCAAGTAGTAAAAGATATGGATTCAATTGGATTACTGGACTCTATAGAAGAAACAATTCATATTGTTCCATATGGAGACAGATCAGAGAGTGTAATAGAGCCGTATTTAACTGATCAATGGTTTGTTGACGCAAAAAAACTATCAATTCCTGCTATAGAAGCAGTAAAATCAGGACAAACTAAGTTCGTTCCTAAATCATGGGAAAACACTTTCTTTGATTGGATGTATAATATAGAACCGTGGTGTATTTCTAGACAACTTTGGTGGGGTCATAGGATCCCTGCATGGCATGGTCCAGATGGGCATATTTTTGTTGATAAAAACGAGAGTATAGCTAAAGAGAAAGCATTAAAAAAGTACGGAAGAGATGTAAATTTAAAACGTGATCCTGATGTATTAGATACATGGTTTTCATCAGGACTATGGCCTTTTTCTACATTAGGTTGGCCTGAAAAAAACCTTGCATTAGATAAATATTATCCTGGAGACGTTTTAATTACGGGATTTGATATAATATTCTTCTGGGTCGCCAGAATGATGATGTTGAGTATTCATTTTATGAAAAAAACTCCTTTTAAAGAGGTTTATGTGCATGCATTAGTGAGAGATTCAAAAGGTAATAAAATGTCTAAATCTAAGGGTAATGTTGTAGATCCCTTAATTTTAATGGATAAATATGGAACGGACTCAATAAGGTTTTCTTTAACTGCTTTAGCAACTCAAGGTAGAGATATTAAATTAGCTGAAGATAGAATAATTGGATATAGAAATTTTATAACAAAGGTATTAAATGCTTCTAGGTTTATAGAAATAAATGAATGTCGTTATGATAAAAATTTTGATTTAAAGGCAATTAACTTACCCGTAAGTAACTGGATAATAAATTTACTATATGAAACAGCTAAAAATGTTTCTAAAGATATAGAGGCTTATAGATTTAATGAAGCTGCAAATAAAATATACCAGTTTGTTTGGCATAATTTTTGTGATTGGTATTTAGAAATTGTAAAACCAAATTTATTAAATGAAGAAAATATAATAAATAAAGAAATTAAAAATGTTACTGCTTTTGTATTTAGTAAAATACTAGCTATCCTGCATCCAATAATACCTTTTAACACAGAATATTTATATAGTAATGTTCATAAATTTGGAAATGTATTAGCTATTAGTAAATGGCCTGATTCAAAAATAGATAATATTATTTTAAGAAAAGATAATAAGGAAATAGAGTGGATTATTAATTTTATAAGCGAGATTAGATCTTTAAGATCATTGTTAAATATACCAGCTAAGTCATTGATTAATATATATTATAAATCAATAGATAGTAATTATGTTAAATATATAACTAATAATAAAGATGTTTTATATAGAATTTCAAAAATAGAAAATTTGAAACATTCTGATGAAAATATTAGTAATGCTGCACAAATATTAGTTAATGATGCTATTTTTCAGGTTGCTCTCAAAGGTGTTATTAATATAGAAGAAGAGTTAAATAGATTAAATAGAGATTTAACAAAAATGAAAAATGATATATCTTTTATTAACAATAAATTATCAAATGAAAATTTTACAAGCAGAGCACCTAAAGAAGTAATTGATGAACAAATTAATAAAAAAGAAATTTTGGGTAATAGAATAACTAAATTAGAAGCTGCTATAAATAAGCTTAAATAAATTTAAAGGGGGTATTATGAAGAAATTTGATAAAAATAAATTACCAAGTCGGCACGTTACAGAAGGTCCAGGAAGAGCTCCTCATAGATCTTTTTATTATGCGATGGATTTAACAACTGAACAAATTCATCAGCCATTTATTGGTGTAGCAACTACATGGAACGAGTCTGCTCCGTGTAACATTACATTAAGAAGGCAAGCACAATCTGTAAAAAAAGGTGTTACTAGTGCAGATGGTACTCCAAGAGAATTTACTACAATAACTGTTACGGATGGAATAGCTATGGGGCATCAGGGTATGAAAGCTTCTTTAGCTAGCAGAGAAGCTATTGCTGATACCATAGAATTATCAGTTAGGGGACACTGTTATGATGGTTTAGTAGGAGTAGCGGGTTGTGACAAATCTTTACCAGGAGTAATGATGTCTATGTTGAGACTAAATATACCAAGTGTTTTTATATATGGAGGTTCAATTATGCCAGGTAAGCATAAAGGCAGAGATCTAACTGTACAAGATGTATATGAGGCCGTCGGACAGAATGATGCAGGAATTATTGATGAAAATGAATTAGATTTAATAGAAAGAGCTGCTTGTCCATCGGCTGGTTCATGTGGAGGTCAATTTACTGCTAATACTATGGCATGTGTAAGTGAAGCAATAGGGCTTGCTTTACCTAATAGTACTGGTGCTCCGGCTCCTTATGAGTCTAGAGATGAATATGCACTAGCTGCAGGTAAACAAGTTATGAATTTAATAGAAAAAAACCTAAGACCAAGAGATATAGTAACTAGAAAATCTTTTGAAAATGCTGCAAGAGTAGTAGCTGCTTCAGGTGGGTCAACAAATGCTGCTCTTCATTTACCTGCTATGGCTAATGAAGCTGGAATTGATTTTGATTTATTTGCAGTAGCCGAAATATTTAAATCTACTCCATACATTGCAGACCTTAAGCCAGGAGGAAAGTATGTAGCAAAAGATCTTCATGAAGCTGGCGGAGTTCAAGTTATATTAAAGGCGCTATTTGAAGCAGGATATATTCATGGAGATTGTATGACAGTTACGGGTAAAACTATTAAGGAAAATTTGGATGATATTATATTTCCTGAAAACCAAGATGTAATTTATAAGGTTGAAAATGCTATAACACCAACCGGAGGTGTAGTTGGACTAAGAGGAAACTTAGCTGAGGAGGGAGCTATAGTTAAAGTTGCTGGTATGACAAGAACAAAGCATGTAGGACCTGCAATAGTTTTTGATTGTGAAGAAGACGCATATCAAGCTGTCAATGAAAGAAATTATAAAGAAGGCGATGTTTTTGTTATACGTTATGAAGGACCAAAAGGAGGTCCAGGTATGAGAGAAATGTTAGCTACAACAGCAGCTATTTATGGACAAGGTATGGGAGAAAAGGTTGCTCTTATTACTGATGGTCGTTTTTCTGGAGCAACTAGAGGTTTTTGTGTAGGACATGTAGGACCAGAAGCAGCTGTAGGAGGAACAATAGCTCTTATTAAAAATGGTGATATTATTACAATAGATTCAGATACTGGTGAATTAAGTGTTGATCTTTCAACCGAAGAATTAGAAAGTAGAAAAAAAACATGGAAACCTCGTGAACATGAATATGGCTCAGGAGAAATTTGGAAATATTCACAACTTGTTGGCTCAGCATTAAAAGGGGCAGTAACTCACCCAGGAGCAAAACAAGAAAAACAATGTTATGCTGATATATAATTAGTAGATTAAATGTTGATAGTATTTAGATATAAATTTATATATTATATATTCTTAACATTCTTTATATTATTAATTTGTGGTTGTGCTCAAAATATTGCTACTGGAGAGAGACAGTTAGTTATATTAACACCAGAAGAAGAAAATGATATAGGAGCGAGGGAACATCCAAAAATTATTAGAAGTTTTGGCGGTATTTATAATAATCAAATTTTAAAAAGTTATGTCAGTGATTTAGGTAATAAAATTGCTTCTAATTCTGAAATGCCAAATATTAGATGGACTTTTACAGTTTTAGATAATCCTTTAGTTAATGCTTTCGCTTTGCCTGGAGGATACATATACTTAACTAGAGGGTTGTTATCCCTTGCTAATGATGAATCAGAAATCGCAAGCGTAATAGGTCATGAAATAGCACATGTTACAGCTAGGCATACAGCGCAAAGACATGCAAAATCAACTTTATCAAGTGTGGGGCTAGATATTTTGAATATTGTAGTTGGTCAACCGATATTAACTAATGCAGCCAGTATAGGATTACAAGGTGCTTTATCTGCATTTAGTAGATCGGAAGAATTAGAAGCAGATAAATTAGGAATAAGGTATTTAGTAAAGTCTAATTATGACCCAAGTGGTTCATATAGGTTTTTATATAGATTAAATGAATTGACAAAAGTTTTATCAAAAAATGAAAGAGATTTTATTAGCTCAATTTTTTCCACACACCCAAAGACTATAGACAGAATTAATGCATCAAGAGTTAATATAAAAGATAATTCATTAGAAATTAGAAATAGAAAATTATTTTTAAATGCGATAGATGGAATGGTATATGGAGATAATTCTCAACATGGAATTATAAAAGATAATAATTTTTATCATTTAGATTTAAATTTTTCATTTGAAACACCAAAAAATTATCAAATAATTAATAAAACTAATTATGTTACTGCTTTTAATAAAAATAAAGATGTAGTTATTATTTTTGATGGTTTAGTTAATGATGAAGGGTTATCGCTTTTAGAGCTTGCAGAGTCTAATTATTCGAGATCAAATATAAATTCATATAAAGAATTGATTATAGATAATAAGTTAGCTTTTTCTTTTAAAGAAAAAAAAATTATTAAATATAAAGGTAAAGATTATTACAGAAAAACATATTTAATTAATTGGCCCAATAATAGAGTTTGGAGATTCTCTCTTTTAGTTAATCCTAGATTAAAAATGGAATATGAGAATGAAATAGATAAAATTGCAGAGAGTATTCATGAATTAAGTGAAGAAGAAAGAATTATTGGGAGACCTAAATTTATAAGTATTTACAAGTCAAAAAAAGGTGATACAGCTTCAAAATTAGCTAAAAAAATGGCTATAAAAGAGAATCAATTAGAAATTTTTCTTATAATGAATGGTTTAAATATTGATAGTAATGAGCTATTACCCGAAGGTACAATGGTAAAACTGATAGAAAATTAATATTTATGTATTATTTATAAAATGGTAATTTTTTCATTCGGTTCAAGCGACTCTAATATTTCAATAAAGTCATTCAATTTTATACCAATACATCCTGCCGTTGGTTTATAAGTATCTAATGATACATGCATAAATATTGCACTTCCTTTGAAAGGAATTGTAGGATTAATATTATAGTTTATTACTAGTAATATATCGTATATATTGTCACTTCTAAAAAAACTTTCTTCATGATTATATTTTACTTTTATTAATTGATTATAATTTAATTCATTAGGGTTGTTAGACCATGCCATTCCTTTCTTTATTTCAATAAGTTTAAATTTAGTATTTAAATTTTTTACGCGATCTGTTCTAATAAATAAATTTCCAAAATTATAAGTGCCAATAGGGGTTTTTTTATCTCCTTCTATTTTATTTCTTGTAAAACCATTTAACCCAATGGAGCATTTATAATCTTTTTTATTGTAATGAAGAATTTTATGTTTATTAACATAAATCATTATTTAAATATTTAATTTTATTATAACTGGTGCGTGGTCAGACGGCTTTTCTAGAGATCTATGATATGTATCAATCTCAATGGAGTTTAGTTTATCAACGGCTGAGGGAGAAAGTAAAAAGTGGTCTATTCGTAATCCTTTATTTTGTTCAAATGCTCTCCCATAATCCCAATAACTCCAATTAGTTTTTTCTGAATGAAGAGAACGCCATGCGTCGTAATAACCTAAATTAATGATCTCTCTAAATTTTGCCCTAGATTCTGGTTGAAATAAGGCATCATTTCTCATTGATTCAGGGTTTGCTGCATCCCTGTCTTCGGGACATATGTTAAAGTCTCCTCCTAAAATAACCATTTCTTCATTTTGAAGTAATTTTTCGACGTGATTTCGTAATTTTGTCATCCATTCTAATTTATACGAAAACTTATCTGTATTTATAGGATTTCCATTTGGTAGATATATTGAGGCTACTCTAAAACCACTATTTTTAGCATTAATCCAACATTCAATATATCTTGCCTGTTCATCATCGCCAACGTTATATAAATTTGTGATAATATCGCTTATCGGGTACTTAGATAATATGGCTACACCATTGTAAGCTTTTTGGCCTTTAAATATTAAATTATATCCTAAATCTTCTAATTCTGTAGCTGGTATATCTTTATCTTGTGCTTTTAATTCTTGTAAAAGAAGCACGTCAGGGGATTGTTTTTCAATGAAGTCTTTTACATGTGGCATTCTAACTCTAACAGAGTTTACATTCCATGTTGAAATTTTCATATTAGGTTACCGAGAAAGAAGTACCACATCCACAACTAGAAGTTGCATTAGGATTGTCAATTGTAAAAGATGCACCACTTAAGTCTTCTTTCCAATTAATTTCTGACCCTGCAAGGTATGTAAGTGATACATTATCAGTTACTAAAGCTGGTTTTCCATTATCATCTTTAGAAGCGACGATATCATCTTTAAGTGTTTCTTTATCAAATTTAAAAGAGTAAGAAAAACCTGAGCAACCGCCACCATCAACAGTTATTCTAAGAAAGCCTTCCCCCTCTTGTTTTTGAATATATTCTATTCTTTTTAATGCACTTTTTGAAATAGTCAGTTCTTGCATAAAACAACTCTCATTTAATATTACAATATATTTATAATGTTAGTTCAAATTTATATAATTTCAAGTTATGTATATATATAT
>CETH01001873.1_pt1 | contig 13804 bp, 13 predicted proteins | sample 361461 | NCBI WGS metagenome assembly CETH01 (sample SAMEA2622695, study PRJEB7988) | marine metagenome | isolation source: saline water (ENVO:00002010), including
GAAGGTCCTTACAATACTGGAAAAAAATATGAAAATGGTAACATGGGTCATAGACCGGGAATTAAAGGTGGTTACTTTCCAGTACCGCCGGTCGATAGTGCTCAAGACATGCGAGGTGAATATTTAAAAGCTCTTAAAGACATGGGTGTAAAAGTTGAGAAGCACCACCACGAAGTAGCTCCAAGTCAGCATGAATTAGGTATGTACTTTGGCACTTTAACAAACATGGCGGACAACGTTCAGCTTTATAAATATGTTGTTCAAATGGTAACTCATTCTTTTGGAAAAACAGCTACATTTATGCCTAAGCCAGTAAAAGGAGATAACGGTTCAGGAATGCACTGCCATCAATCTATTTGGAAAGGTAACACACCATTATTTATGGGTAAAGAATACGCAGGTTTATCTAAAGAAGCTTTATATTACATAGGTGGAATTTTAAAACATGCTAAAGCCATTAATGCGTTCGCAAACGCTACTACGAACAGTTATAAAAGGCTCATACCAGGCTTTGAAGCACCAGTAATATTAGCTTATTCTGCAAGAAATAGATCAGCTTCGTGCAGAATACCAATTATCATGAATCCGAAAGCAGCTCGTATGGAAATAAGATTTCCTGATGCTGCTGGAAATCCTTATTTAACTTTTGCATCAATGTTAATGGCTGGGATTGATGGGATTAAAAATAAAATAGATCCAGGTAAAGCTTTTGATCAAGACTTATACTCCTTATCTGAAGATGAAGTAAAAAAACTTCCCACAGTGTGTGGTTCTTTAAGAGAGGCAATGCAAAGTCTTGATAATGATAGAAAGTTTTTAACTGAAGGTGGAGTATTTACTGATGATCAAATCGATGCTTATATTGAATTAAAATTCCAAGAAATCTATAAATTTGAGCATACACCACATCCAATTGAATTTGAGATGTATTACAGCGGCTAAGGCTAATAGGCTTTAGGTTTTAAAAGACTCTCCACAACCACATCTTTCAGTCTCATTGGGATTATTGAAAACAAATTGAGATGAAAACTTTTCTTTTTTATAATCCATCTCGGTGCCTAACAAATACATAACAGCGTTAGGATCAATAAAAACTTTTACACCTTTATCTTCTATTATTTCTTCGTTAGGTTTTTTGTCACTTGCATATTCCATTATATAAGATAAACCAGCGCATCCTCCAGACTTAACACCTACTCTAACACCTATAGCAGTATTCTCGGCTTTTGACATTATTTCCTTAATTCGATCTACAGCCTTATCACTAAGTTTTATTATTGGTTCGGTCATAAATTTAATTCCAACTTTGCTGCTTCTGACATTTTATCTTTATCCCACGGTGGTTCCCAAACTAATTTTAATTCCACATCATCGATACCGTCAATTTTAAGTATATTATCTTTTACCATTTTTGGCAAACTTTCAGCTACAGGACAGTTTGGAGAAGTAAGTGTCATCTCAATTATTGCTTTATTGTTATCCTTAATTTCTATCTTGTAGATTAAACCTAATTCATAAATATTAACCGGTATCTCTGGGTCATATATCTTTTTAATTTCACTAATTATTGTTTCTTTTAAATTTACACTCATAATTAATTATCTTTTTTATCAAGAGCTGACATCAAGGTATGCCATGCCATTGTTGCGCATTTTATTCTCATTGGAAATTCCTGGACACCAGACAACGAAGAGATAGTGGTTATTTGATCTTCTGACAAACTATTTAAAGTTATTTTTTTTTTATTTTTTAACATATTTAAAAAATCATCCGTGATTTTTCTTGAAAAATTTAAGTCTCTTCCTTTTAGTGTATCTGTTAAAATTGAGGCTGAAGCTAAAGAAATTGCGCATCCTTCGCCTTCAAAACTTAAACTGGAAATATTTTTTTCTTCGTCTAATTTTAAATAAATATGGACTTTGTCACCACATAAAGGGTTGTGTGCCTTAGCATCGTGATTATAACCTTTGCATTTCCCTTTATTCCTTGGATTTTTAGCGTGATCGAGAATAATTTCTTGGTATAATTCTTTTAATTCCATTTAAACCTCAAAAACTTTTTTACATTTATTTATTGCTTCACATAATACATCAATATCTTCTTTATTGTTATAAAGACCTATTGATGCTCTAGCAGACGCAGGAATTCCAAGTTTGTCATGTAATATTTGACAGCAATGGTGTCCAGCTCTAATTGCAACTCCATCATCGTCCAATATAGTTGCAATATCGTGAGGATGTATGCCTTTCATTGTGAAAGAAATAATAGAAGCTCTTTCTTTAGGATTGCCAATTATTTTAACAGAATTATTTTTTCTTAATTGCTCTATTCCATATTCCAACACTTCACTCTCATGATTTTCGATATTCTTAATACCTAATTCTTTCAAAAAATTTATAGATTTTGCAAAAGCAACCACCTCAGCCGTCTGCATTGTGCCTGCTTCAAATTTCGTAGGAGAGTCTGCGTAAGTTATATTGTCTTTTTTAACTTCACTAATCATGCCACCGCCTCCTTGGTAAGGGGGCAACTCTTCAACCCATTTTTTTTTAGCATAAAGAATCCCTAATCCATTGGGACCATACATTTTATGACATGAAAATGCATAAAAATCACAATCCAAATCCTGGACATCTAAAGATAAATGTTGAGCTCCCTGAGTGCCATCAATAAGAACTGGGATATTTTTAGATTTAGCAAGATCAGTGATTTTTTTCACAGGCATTATAGTTCCTGTCACATTTGAAATATGAGTGAATGCTATAATTTTCGTCTTATTAGTAATTAATTTTTTAAATTCATCTATATTAATTTCTCCATTTACATCGACTGAAGCGAACTTAATAACTGCTCCCTTTTTCTCTCTTAAATAATGCCAGGGAACATAATTTGAATGATGCTCGAGTTCAGTAAGTATAATTTCATCACCACTTTGAATAAATTTTTCACCGAAAGAATGAGCCACCAAATTTATTGCTTCGGTAGCGCCTTTAGTAAAAATGATCTCTTCTCTATGTTTTGCATTAATATAAGATTTTACTATATCTCTTGTTTCCTCAAACCTATTTGTAGCTTTTACAGCTAAAGTATGAACACTTCTACCAACATTTGAAAATTCTGTTTCATAAAAACTTGATATTTCATTAATAACTGTTTTAGGTTTTTGTGATGAATTCGCGCTATCTAGGTAGATTAAATTTTTACCATTTATTTTTTGTTTAAAAATTGGAAATTCAGATTTAATGTTTTTTATATTCATAAAAACCACCTTCTAATCTTTCTTTAATAAATTTTTTCAAAGTCTCGCTTTTAATCGACTCAATTATCTCGCTTAAAAATCCGTTTACCAATAGGCCGACTGAGTCTTTTCTGCTCAAACCTCTCGACATTAAATAAAAGATCAAATTTTCGTCTATGCTTCCGGATGTAGAACCGTGAGAGCATTTAACATCATCGGCATAAATTTCTAATTCAGGCTTTGAGTTAAATTCAGAATTTTCACTAAGTAAAATAGCTTTACTCAATTGATATGCATTAGTTTTTTGAGCAACATCTTGAACATAGATTTTGCCTTGAAAAATACCCTTGCTTTCAGAATTTAAAACATTTTTTACTTTTTGAAAGCTTCTACAATTAGGAAACAAATGATTGATTTTTGTTTTAATCTCTTGATGGTCGTCTTTGTCGATATATGATGCTGATTGAAGATTGCATTCGCAATTTTCACCCTCTAAGTCAAACTGCAAATCAAATTTATTAAATTTTGGCCCAGACGGAAAAATAAATGAATTATAATTGGAGTTTGCTTTTAATTTATTTGTCTTAAATCTATGAAAATATCCATTATTATTTTCATTGTGTAGTATAATGTTTTTATAAATTGAGTTTTCATTTAAATGTATATTTTCATGAGAATTATATATAAATTTATTCTTAGACTTATTTATCTCAAAATCAATTGTATGAAGTTCAGAATTTTTACCTACTACTATTTTATTTCTAACGTTTAGAATATCTTCGTTCAAGTTTTTAGTAAAAATATTGTAAATAACTAAAGTTTTTTTAAACTTATAGTTATCTTCAATTTTTAAAAGATATCCATGATTTGAAAGCGCATGATTTAAATTTACTAAAGAATTAATTTCTTTTTTATTGTTAAAATCATCATTAAGAAAATCCACTACTTTTATTTTATTTTTTTCTTCAAATTGAAAATTGGTTGAATTTAATTTACCATTAATAAGTACAAGGTAGTTGTGTTCAAACTCTTTTATAAATTGAAATTCCTCGGTCTTAGAACTTTCAACATTAATATTTAATTTATTAAAATTTTTAGAAACAATTTGTTTAAAATCAGAAAATTTCCAGTCTTCAATTTTCTTATTAGGAAAACCATTTTCATTGAAAAAGTTAAGGTTCTTTATTCTAAAATTTTTTTCTTTCTCAGAAAATTTTCCAATCTTATCAATTTCAGCTTCATTAACTTTAAAATTTTCCAACATGTTAGATAATTTCCTTATAACCAGTTTTTTCTAATTGTTCTGCAAGTTCCATGGTGCCAGATTTTACTATTTTGCCATTCGCTAGCACATGAACAAAATCTGGTTTTATGTAATTTAATAGTCTTTGATAATGAGTTATAATAAGAAAAGATCTTTTCGGACTCCTAGATGAGTTAACCCCATTTGCTACAGTCTTTAACGCATCAATATCCAATCCCGAGTCAGTTTCATCTAGTATAATTAAATTTGGATCTAATATTTTCATTTGCAGAATTTCATTTTTTTTCTTTTCTCCACCTGAGAATCCAACATTTAATTGTCTCGTCATCATTTTTTCGTCCATTCCAAGTTCGATTGAAGTTTCTTTTATTTTTTTTAAAAACGTTAAGGTGTCTAATTCTTTCTCGCCCCGAGCTTTTCTCACTTTATTAAGAGAAGTTTTCAAAAAGTTACTTGTATTAACTCCAGGAATTTCTAACGGATATTGAAAAGCTAAAAAAATACCTTTTTGAGCCCTCACATCAATTGGTATTTCTTCCAAGTTTTCTCCCTGATATTTTAATAAACCTGATATTTCATAACCTGGTTTTCCGGAAAGAACATTTGCCAGGGTGCTTTTACCAGATCCATTAGGACCCATTATTGCATGCAATTCACCTGGCTTTATAGAAATGTCCAAACCTTTAAGAATATCTTTTTTATTTATAGATGCTTTTAAGTTTTTAATTTCTAACATTACCCTACACTTCCCTCTAAACTGATTCCGACTAATTTTTGTGCTTCTACAGCAAATTCCATAGGTAATTGTTGTAAAACATCCTTGCAAAAACCATTGACTATTAAACTTACTGCCTCCTCTTGATTGAGTCCTCTCTGATTACAATAAAACAATTGATCCTCATTAATTTTTGATGTCGTTGCTTCATGTTCTATCGTCGAACTGGAGTTTTTATTTTTAATATATGGAACAGTGTGCGCGCCACATTTGTTACCCATTAAAAGAGAGTCACATTGGGTGTAATTTCTGCTATTAGTAGCTTTACGCCCAATATCTACCAGTCCTCTATAAGTATTGTCAGCTTTTCCTGCTGAGATTCCTTTCGAAATTATTTTGCTTTTTGTATTTTTGCCAAGATGTATCATTTTTGTTCCAGTATCTGCTTTTTGATGGTTGTTTGTTATTGCTATAGAATAGAATTCTCCTACTGAGTTATCACCTTGGAGTATGCAACTAGGATACTTCCAAGTAATAGCAGAACCAGTTTCGACTTGTGTCCAAGATATTTTTGAATTTTTTCCTCTACATGCTCCTCTTTTTGTAACAAAATTATATATTCCCCCTTTGCCTTCTTTATCACCTGGATACCAGTTTTGTACTGTTGAGTATTTTATCTCTGCATCATCTAGAGCAATCAATTCAACATTAGCCGCGTGTAATTGATTTTCATCTCTCATAGGTGCGGTACATCCCTCTAAATAACTTACGTAACTACCTTTATCTGCTATGATTAAAGTTCTCTCAAATTGACCTGTTTCGGAGGCGTTAATTCTAAAATATGTTGATAGTTCCATCGGGCACCTTGTGTTAGGCGGTATGTAAACAAAAGATCCGTCTGTAAAAACTGCTGAGTTTAAAGTAGCAAAATAATGATCGCTTATAGGTATAACAGACCCTAAATATTTTTTTACTAAGTCAGGATGTTTTTGAATTGCTTCTGATATTGGACAAAAAATTATACCTTTTTTAGTTAATTCTTCTTTGAATGTAGTTGCTACAGAAACTGAGTCGAAAACTGCATCTACTGCAACACCACTTAATCTTTTTTGTTCATTTAAAGGTATGCCTAATTTATTATAAGTCTCGATTAATTTTGGATCTACCTCATCTAAACTTTTTGGTTTATCTTTCATGCTTTTCGGCGCTGAATAGTAGTATAGATCTTGGTAATCTATCTTTGGATATTTTGGTTTTTGCCAATTTGGTTCTTTTGAGACTTTTAGTCTCTCAAATGCTTTAAGTCTCCATTCTAACATCCATTTAGGTTCTTTTTTTATTTTAGAAATAAATTCAATAGTCTTTTTTGTCAGTCCTTTTGGAGCTTTAATATTCTCAATATCGGTTGTAAAGCCGTATTTATATTCTTGATTGCTGTCTATATTTTGATTTTTCATTATTCTCCGTATAATTAATTTGTACGACGTCTTGTAATTTTATTTTCTCAAAAAACCCATTTATATGTTTGTCTAATTGATCCCACAAATTGTGAGTTATGCATTTTGTAGATTTATTGTTGCATCCTTTTTTTGAATGTTTTTTACAATTAAGCATTTTTACTTCTTCATCTACAGCAAAAATTATACTTGAGAGTTTTATTTCTGAAGGAGCCTTTTCTAAAACGTATCCCCCGTTAGCTCCTCTTGCACTTTTAACAAGTTTGCTTTTTTTCAACTTTATAAAAATTTGTTCAAGATAAGCTAGCGATATATTTTGCCTAACAGATATTTCAGCTAAACTAGTAGGTTTAACATTTGTATTTGACGCTAAATCCGCCATTGCCATTACAGCATATCTTCCTTTAGTAGTAAGCTTCATAATTCAACGTTGTAATACAATAATTTTAGGGCAATTCCTACTAATTTAGTCGGATTAAAAAATATTATTTGACGCAGAAAAACGTGTTATAAAGTTTATCTTTTTTTGTAAATAATAATCATTACTAAATAATGAAACCTAAAAGTTTGGAAATTTTTATACCGGGCCCTGCTGGAAGATTAGAAGCTAAGTATTATAAGAATCCGAAGTTTGGGTCGCCTGTGGCTATAGTTTTACATCCACATCCTCAGTATGGTGGCACAATGAATAACCGAATAGTTCAATTGATGTATAACATTTTTTTGGAAAACGGATTTTCTGTGATTAAAGTAAACTTTAGAGGTGTTGGAAAAAGTGATGGAGTATTTGATAACGGTCAAGGTGAATTGTCTGATGCAGCCGCTGCGTTGGATTGGATCGAAAGACAAAATTTAGATTACAGCCAGTGTTGGGTTTCAGGATTCTCTTTTGGATCATTAATTTGTATGCAGTTAATTATGCGACGACCTGAAGTTAATAATTTTATAGCCGTATCTCCTCAACCAAATGTTTATGACTTTTCTTTTTTAGCTCCTTGCCCTACCTCAGGCCAAGTAATTTATAGTGAAAATGATGAACTTGTAACTAGAGAAAGTATTAATGAATTAGATAATAGAATTAAAAGCCAAAAAGGTGTTGAAGTAATATTTTCAAAGATAAAAAATTCTAATCATTTTTTTAAAAATAAAGAGAAAGAACTAACCTTAGAAGTTGAAAAATACATCAAAGAAAAAACAGCTCTTATTTAAAATTTACTATCTCTCCACCTAACGTTGGTTTCTCACAGCCAGTAGTATCAGGAAAGGAAATTGGCATCTTTAAAATTGTTCTTATTGCTAAGAATGCAAACGCTTGGGACTCTATAAAATCACCATTTATACCGTGATCATCAATTATTTCAAATATTAATTCACTTGGGACATTTTGCTTAATCAATTTAACTAGTGTTTGATTTTTCCTTCCTCCCCCGCAAATTAAAATTTTTATATTTTTAGTTTTAGTTTTTGACAAAAATTCAACCAAAGACTCACCTATCAATTTAGCGGTAAAATCTGTTAATGTTGCTGCTCCATCCTCAAGAGAAAGTCCTCGTGCGAATGAAACATCAAAATCATTAACATCTAATGATAAATTTTTCTTGCTGGAACTATTATGAAAAAGCTCACTAGCTTGTTCTAAAACTATATCATTTGTATTTCCAGATAAAGCTAGTAGACCGTTTTTATCAAATCTTTTTTTAGAATTTTTTCTAACCCAAGAGTCTATTAAACAATTTCCTGGCCCAATATCTTTGCTGCTAAAATTTAAAGATCCTGATGGTTCATTAACTAATGTAGCATTGGATATTCCACCAATGTTTAAAACACAAGTTGGTAAATCTAATTTTTTTTTTGTTACAATCAATTGATGGAAAATTGATGCTAACGGTGCACCCTCGCCCCCATTATCAATATCATTTTGTCTAAAGTTATAAACAATTTTCTTTTTAGTTAATTGAGACAATAGCTTACCATCGCCTAACTGTTTAGAAATTTTGTCTTTAGAATTATGGTAAATAGTTTGTCCATGAAAACCAACTATGTCAGTTATCACGTCATTACTCATCTCTTTCACTACAGTTGCATGAAACAAGGTAATTTGTTTTTCCAAGTTATTTAGTTCTTTTTCAAATTTTTCTAAGTCTTTAATTGTATAAATTTTTTCTCTAACATCATGAATATTTTGATAGATTTCATTACTGTATTCGAAGTATTTTTCCTTAATTACTTGATATTCATTAATTCCATCTGATCTAATAAGCGAAGCATCAACTCCGTCTCCGGAAGTCCCGCTCATTAAACCTAAAGATGTGTATTTTTGTGTCATATTTTTATTTATTTATAATAATTTTTGTATAATAGTGGATTACACAAATTGTTCTATGAAAAATGATTTTTTATTAGAAATGCAGTCTCGTGGATATCTAAATCAGTGCACAGATTTAGATAATCTTGATAATATGTTAAGTAAAAAAACAATTACCGCCTATATTGGTTTTGATTGTACGGCAAACAGTCTTCACGTTGGAAGCTTGTTGCAAATTATGATTCTAAAATTAATGCAAAAATATGGTCACCGACCTATTATTTTATTAGGAGGCGGGACAACTCTTATAGGTGATCCATCCGGTAAAGATAGCACAAGAAAAATTTTAGAAAAAAAAGAAATCAAGAGAAATATAAAAGAAATTAAAAAAGTTTTTAATAAAATTTTAGATACTTCAAACAAAAAAACTAAACCTATTTTTGTTGATAATTACGATTGGTTAGCAAAACTAAATTATATAGATTTTTTAAGAAATATCGGGAGACACTTTACCATAAATAAAATGCTTACATTCGATAGTGTAAAACTTAGATTAGAAAGAGAGCAATCCCTTAGTTACATGGAATTTAATTATATGATATTACAAGCTTACGACTTTTATCAATTATTTAAAACAAAAGATTGTATTCTACAAATTGGTGGATCTGATCAATGGGGCAATATAGTAAATGGAGTAGAGTTAATTAGAAGAATTTTAAAAAAGGACTCTTTTGGACTTACAACACCATTAATTACTCTAGCTTCAGGCGCAAAGATGGGAAAAACAGAAAAAGGTGCTGTTTGGTTAAATGAGGATTTGTTTTCTTCCTACGATTATTGGCAATTTTGGAGAAATACTGATGACAGAGATGTGAAAAAATTTTTAAATTATTTTACTGATTTAGAGATTAGTAAAATTGATAAATTAACTAAAAGTGAAAAAGATATTAATAAACTAAAAGTAATATTAGCTAATGAAGCAACAAAAATTTTACATGGAAATCAAGCAGCTCAAAAAGCTGAGCAAACTGCAAAGGAAACTTTTGTTAGTGGAGGGCTTGGAAAAAATCTTCCTGAAATTCATGTCGGTAGAAATACTTTGCTTTCAGGTGTCAAAATTTTAGACCTGCTGTCAAACAATAATATTTTTAAGTCAAAAAGTGAGGCAAGACGAGCAATAAAAAGTAATGCTATAAAAATTAACAATAAAATTTTAATTGAAGAAAATAGAGTCGTTGAAATTGACGATTTTGGCAAAGAAGAAATTATGAAAATTTCTTACGGTAAAAAAAAACATTACGTTGTTAAAATTATTTAGATTTTTTCGATTTTTCTAGTGCTCTAGTAATAAATCGAGGTGTAAGTGTTTTTATAGGATTTATAGTTGTTTTGATTTTTCCTGGCATTCCTTTCATTTTAAAACTCACACCAAATAAACCTTCTCCAACTTCTTGCGGAATTATTATGTTTCCAATAACAGGTATTTTTGACAAAATCTTATTTAAGTTTTTAGCAGGTACTAAAGTGCCCCTTAAACTCGTTAATCCATTTTCTTCTTTATACCCTTCCATTAAAACTGAAATGCTTGGTCCAACAGCATAAATTTCGTCTAATTTTAAAAATCCATTTTGATTACTCATGTTTATTTCTAATGTTTCAAAAGATAATCCTTCACCTTCCGCCAAATCTGCAAGGCCACCAAAGTCTGCTAAAGATAAAAGCTTTACTACACCTGGAGCATTAACAATTTTAAAATTTTTAACTATCAGTTTAGATGAGGAATTTTTATCCTCAATTATCGAAGAGAAAGTTAAGTTTCCCCCTACTAAACCTTTAAAAAAATTATAATCTGATAAGAGTGGTTGAGGTAAATCTGAATAAATTTCTAAATATTTTTTTTTACCTTTTTTGTTATTTTTCATTGAAATATCTAAATACTGATTATTTCCAAAATCCCCCTTAGCTGAAATTTTTACAAATTTCCCTTTTTTAACTACTCCAATTAATTTAAAATTAGACAGTCTCTTTGATAATGGCGTGCCGATATTCTTTAAATCAATATCAATTTCTTTATTGATTTTATTAAATATATTATTTTTTGTTTTTTGATTAAAAAGTTTGCTTAAATTTTTAGAGTCGTAGTTATTTCCATAAATTTTAATAATTTTACCAAAATCTAAGTTAAAATCATTTGTAACATTATTTTTATCGTATGTTTTAACTTTAGCTTTTTTTAATTTAACAATACTGTTTTTTACAATTTTCAAATCATTAATTAAAATTGAGCTTTTATTTTCAGTAAATTTTAAATTTTTTACAAGAAGCATGTCCTCTTTTTTTTGAAATTTTATAATCAAATTACTAATTTTATCTATTTCCTTTTCGTAATTCAAAATTTCAAATTTTAATGCTTCAGATATATCCAAATTTATATCAAAGTCATAATTTGATTTAAAAAATTTGTTTTTGAAATTAAAATCTTGATAACTATTGTCATTAAAACTATACTTGCCTTTAGCAATTATTTCGTTGTTTTTATCACTACTATACTGTGCATTGAATTCGGTATCTTTAAAATAAAATTTATTTATTTCATTTGTAAATAATGAATTTTTAATTATTTGTTTTAATTTTAAAGATAAATTTTTTATTTTACCTTTATTTTTATAGTTGTAGTTAATTACTTTATAAGTTTTATCAAAAGTAATACTTAAAAAATGATCTAATTTTCCATTTAAAAAAATCTTATTCTCATCTATTCTGGGATATTTTAAAAAATCTTGGTAATTTTTAATGTTGTTTTCATCAATATTAATCTTAGTTTGTAAGTCAGATTTTAGTTCTATCTTATCACCTTTTATCATTTGTATATTGCCGCTTTCAATCAAAATGCCATCTGTTTCACTTTTAATATTCTTTATTATAACGTCTGATGTATCTGCAAAAAAATTGAAGTTTGTTTTTTTTAAATTTATCTTATTTATTAAATTGGCATTCATATCCTTGACTTCTCCTCTAATAATGTAATTTTGTATTTGCTGTTTATCATTTAAATAAAATTTTATATTTGCTTTTAGATTACCGTTTTCAATTTTATTATTAATGAAACTATTCAAGTTCGAAGGTTTTGTTTTAGTGGTTATCTTCTTTAACTCATTAATTGATATTTTGTTAGTATTTACATCAATCAAATCAATTTTGGTTTTAGATGTAATAACAGAAACTAGGTCTAAGTATACTTTAATTGTTTCAATGGGCATTTTTAGACTTAGATAACTTAAATTTGGCTCTGATGTTTCTAAAAATAAACTTGCATTACGTAAATCAAATTTAAATTTTATCTTATTTAATTTTAACGAAATTTTTTTATTATTTTCTTTTATCTTTTCAGTTATTAAATTATTAAATTTAGCAGTTTCATACCCAACAGTTGATAAAACTCCTACAACAATTACTGTTGAAATAAATATTGTTACAATTAAAGTTAAAAATAATTTTTTCACCTTATTTATTAATCACTCCTGCTTCAATAAACTGATCTATATTTCCATTTAAAACGTCAGTTGGATTTGTGCTCTCTATTTTATTTCTTAAATCTTTAACAAGTTGATATGGTTGCAGTACGTATGATCTAATTTGATGTCCCCATCCAATATCAGTTTTTGAACTAATTTCTTGTTGACTTTCTTGCTCTCTTTTCTGTATTTCATGTTCATAAAGTCTTGCCTTTAGCATTTTGAAACAGGTTTCTTTATTCTTATGTTGTGATCTTTCATTTTGACATTGCACAACTATTTTTGTTGGCATGTGTGTAATTCTTACAGCGCTGTCCGTAGTATTAACATGTTGCCCACCAGCGCCACTAGATCTGTAGGTATCTACTCTTAATTCTTTTTCATCAATTTTGATATTTATATCATCTTCAACCGCTGGATATACCCAGATACTTGCAAAACTTGTATGCCTACGTGCCCCACTGTCAAAAGGTGAAATTCTTACTAATCTATGAACGCCAGACTCAGATCTCATCATGCCATAAAGGTGCTTTCCTTCAACTTTTAAAGTTGAAGATTTTATTCCCGCTTCATCACCTTTGTGCTCACTAATTATTTCATATTTAAAATTTTTTTTATCAAACCATTTTAAATACATCCTACGCAACATTTCAGCCCAATCTTGACTTTCGGTGCCACCGGCACCTGCATGTATCTCTAAATAAATATCTAGATCATCATTTTCACCTGAGAGGAAACAATTTATCTCTGTTTCTTTACTTATGCTTAATAAATTATCTATTTTTAAAAAACATTCATCTAATATTTCCTCATTTTTCTCTTCTAAAGCTAAACTATGTAGATCTTTTAAATTGAGAAGTTCCTTTGAGGTCTTTTCGTAAGAATTTAAAATGTTTTCAAATGCTTTTTTCTCTTGTATCGTCTTTTTAACTTTATTCTTATCTTTCCAAAAATTTTCGCCTAATAAAGCACTTTCGATATCTTTGAGCTTTGATTTAATTTTGTTGTCTTCAAAGATACCTCCGAATATTTTTTAAATTTTTTTTTAATTGAATTAGTTTATTTTCAAAATTTTCCATTAGTAAAACTGTCTATATTTAATTAGTTTATCATAATTGGTGATCGAAATTAATTTGTTATTATTGATGTTGTTAATATCTTTTGCTTTCATTGCCTCTACAATTGTATTTTTATCACCTAAAGAAGATTTTAAACCTGTGTCATAATTTAAAGATGTTAAATATATTCCTTTTGGAATCTTAAACTCTTTAAAATCCTCTTTAAAAAGTGTTTTTTTCACAAAATCTTTA
>CETH01082675.1_pt1 | contig 13791 bp, 10 predicted proteins | sample 361461 | NCBI WGS metagenome assembly CETH01 (sample SAMEA2622695, study PRJEB7988) | marine metagenome | isolation source: saline water (ENVO:00002010), including
TATAAAAATAATTTGTATCTTTGTAAAAAAATATTTTATTATAATATAATGAATAAATTAATAGATAACTTTATAAAAAAAGAAGCAAATTTTGATTTTGCTGGTGGATTACTTGTATTCTATTTGGCATTATCTGGAAACTTTCTTGGTGATCTTTTTTCTAAAGAATTAAGAACATTTTTTGAAAACAATCGTATATCTCAACATATGCTTGGATATTTAACAATGCTTATGTCCATCACTTATGTATCTGGAATAAAAAGTATTATGTTTGGTCTTATTTTAACTGCTATATTATACTTATGGTTTTTACTTACTACTAAATTGGAACTTAAATGGAATATTGGTATTTTGTTAGTTCTTCTTCTAAACTTATTTATTAATAAATATTCTAATTATCTAAAAGAACAAAAGGACCCTTCTTATAAAAAATATAAAAATATATCACATGGATTATTCACAATAACTATTTTGGCTACATTTATAGGGTCATCATTTTTCCTCTTAGAAAAGAAAAATAAATTCGGTGATAAATTTAATATTGTAGATTATATATTTAAGTTTGACAAATAATTATTTTAATCATATAATGGATATTTACTTGATAACTTTTTAACATCAGTTGATATCATATCTAATTCCTTTTTAATATCAGAATTGCTCTTTAATTCATTTTTAAAATCTACCAACTTCTTAGTTTTTGTAAAAGCAACTACTTTTAATGCTAATTGAATACATCTATGTATTAATTCACCAACTTGGATAAAATCTTTATCATCAAAACCTCTTGATGTTAGCGCTGGAGTACCAATTCTTATACCACCTGGTGATAATGCTGATGTGTCGCCATAAACAGAATTTTTATTTAATGTTATTCCTACAATATCACATATAGTTTCCACCTTACTTCCTGTTAATCCCAATGGATTTAAATTACATAGAATCAAGTGATTATCTGTTCCATCTGTTGATAACTTATATCCATGATTCATTAATGTATATGCCAATGATTTTGCGTTTTTCTTAACATTCTTAATATATTCTTTAAAATCAGGTGTCATAACACTTCTCAATTGTGTTGCGATACCTGCTATTTTATTATTATGAGGACCACCTTGATGACCTGGAAATACTGAGAAATTAATTTCATTTTCAAGATGTTTCTTAAAAAATATCATACCTGCTCTTGGACCCCTTAATGTCTTATGAGTTGTTGTCGTTACTATATCACAATAATCAAATGGATTATTACATTCACCTGTAGCAACTAATCCACTAAAATGTGCCATATCACATAATAAATATGAACTATTAATATCTGCTATTTTCCTGAATCTCTCAAAATCATAATCTCGTGGATAAGCACTACCACCACAAATTATAAGTCTTGGTATAAAGATTTTAGCCATATTCTCTAGTCCATCATAGTCTATATATCCATCCTCTCTTACTCTATATGGCATCGATTGAAAATAAATAGATGTTGCTGATATTTTCCTTCTTTTTGTATAATAGCCATGTGTTAAATGACCACCAGAAGGTAAATCTAATCCCATCAAACGATCACCTGGTGTTAATATACCACCATATGCCGATAAATTAGCCACACTACCTGAATATGATTGGACGTTTACACCCCACTCGTTTGGATCCAAACCAAAACATTTCAATGCACGAGTTTGACATATAACTTCAATCTTGTCTATTATTTCATTTCCACCATAATATCTTTTACCTGGTAACCCCTCAGAATATTTATTAGTTAATACTGAACCTAAACAAGACATAACCGCTTTTGATGTAAAATTCTCAGAAGCAATCAATTCTAAACCATTACGTTGTCTTTCCTCTTCGGCTTTAATAAGATCGTATATCTCTGTATCATCCTCTATCTTTGTATTCATAAATCTAATTATATTTAATTTATTTGAATATCGCTTTATGTAATTTATTGTACGAAACATTTAGATATAATTACAACATTTAACTTTAAATATGAAATGTATTACAATTCTGCTGTTTTACCAACATAATTAAATGGTGTAATATTCTTCAATTCTTGCTTTATTTCTTCATCTATACACAAATTATCAATAAACATATTTATTTCATCTCTACCCACTTTTTTATTATTACGACTCAATTGTTTTAATAATTCATATCCATTTTTAATACCCTCTCTCTTTAAAACAACTTGTATTGCTTCTGCTACAATAATCCAATTATCAACTAAATCTTTGTCTATTTTTTCTTTATTTACTTGTAATTTTTTCAAACCTCTCATTATTGACTTAAATCCAATAATGGTATGCGAAAACGCAACTCCAATGTTTCTTGAAACAGTTGAATCTGTTAAATCTCTCTGTAATCTTGAAATAGGTAACTTAGATGAAAAAAATGTAAATAAAGCATTCGCTAACATAAAATTTCCTTCAGCATTCTCAAAATCAATTGGATTTATTTTATGAGGCATTGTTGATGAGCCTACTTCATCTTTTTTAAATTTTTGATTAAAATACCCTTGCGATATATACGTCCATATATCTCTACATAAATCAATAAATATAACATTAATTCGTTTTAAACAATCAAATGTTGCACACATATTATCATAATGTTCTATTTGAGTAGTATATTGCTGTCTTTTTAATCCTAAAGATTCAACAAAAATATTCATTTTATCAATCCAATCTATAGAAGAAAATGCTACATAATGAGCATTTAAATTACCGACAGCACCACCAAACTTTGTCGTTATCTCAATATTTTCTAAATTAACACATTGTTGTAATACTCTTTCATAAAAAACATATATTTCTTTTCCTAAAAATGTTGGACTTGCCGCTTGTCCGTGTGTTCGGCTCATCATTACAACATCGTTTGTTTGTGTTTTTAATTCGTTTATTATATCTAATACATTATTAAGATATTGTGTATAATACACAATGGCATCTTTTAAAATGAGTGATAATGAACTATTATTAACATCTTGTGATGTTAGCCCATAATGAACATATTGGCTATATTTTTCAATACCTAACTCTTCAAATTTAGATATTATATAATATTCAACTGCTTTTATATCATGATTTGTTATTTTTTCTATATCTTTTATTTTTATAGCTTCTTTCACATCAAACTTTTTTATAATACTATGCAATTTATCAATATTTTCATTCTTAAAATCATCTAAACCTTTCAATTTCAAACCACATAGAAAAATAAAATACTTAATTTCTACAGAAAGTCTATATTTTATTAATGCATACTCACTAAAAAAACTACACATATCTAATGTTTTACCATAATATCTACCATCTACTGGACTAATTGCTTTTAATGAAAATTCCATATAATATATTTTATAGATTATATGAAATATTTAAACTTTAATTCATTTTACATATTAGAACATCTCAACATTTTCTCTCTTAAATAAGATACTAATGATAATCGTGTATAATCCTCTGTTATTGGTATAATCTTTGTATTAGCGTGCCACTCATGAACATTCATAGCAAGAAAATCACCTTCCTTGACATCTATAGCTACACCAAATTGTGGAAACCCTGTGAAAGCACCATCGTATTCACCTTCTTCCAATACAACAAGATTTCCGAATCCTTCTCTATAATCTCCAGCATCTTTATGAAGAGCTGTTCGCCAATTATAATTAATGGTTAATGTACTAAATGCTGTATCATCAATAACAAATTTCGTTTTATGTGCCCTATCATATTGTTTTTTATGTGCCTTAGGAACCAATCGTTTAAATTGTCTATCAATTGCCTTTATTAGTGGAATAACAGCTTCCCACTTTTCTACTTGTTGTGCTGTGAAAGCTGTTTTTCTACAAGGTGGTGCTCCTTTACCTAGATTTCTATCATGGCGATCAAAATATCCGATAATATTACTTTGCGACAAATTTCCTATCGTGTGATTAATATACTTACCAGATACATTAGAATAAAAACCTTTTACTCTATATTTACCCATAAATGGTTTTATCTTCTTCAAATCTACATATGTAGGTAATTGATTTAAATCCAATACGCCTGCAGCTGCCCCACGATTATCATGTTTTTTCATCGCTGGTTTTTTTAAATGTTTCATTCCTATTTTACATAACTTTCTTGGTATAACACCTTTTCTAAATCTAAATAGAAGATGTTTTTTACCATTCTCATCTATATAATAACCATCAGCATTTTCTTTGATAATATATTTGAAATCCTTCTTATCAAAATATTCACCTTCTTTATTTGCTATTTCTTCATCTGTCATTACTTTCTTTAAATTATAAACCTTCATACGCTTTTTTTTACTTCTAATTCTACCACCTTTTGATATTTTTCTGGATTTATATCTACCCATATAAAATTAACGAATAAAAAAATATTAATAATGTTAAATTATTGATTTTTACTCATTAATTTTTGGCTCTAACTCTGAACTATCGATAATTTCATCTTCTTGATCAGAACCATATGGATCATATTTAGGACTTTGTGGGGGAGTATTACTTGGACTTGCGGGATTCTGAGAGTCCTGTAGCTCTTCAGTATATAAAGTCTCATCGTACATAGGAGAATGTAGCTCTTTAGCATCAATACCCACTTTTTTCAAATCATATAAAAATTGTGGATATTGTTTTAGCATTTCTTCTTTATCAGATAATACCCCAATGGCTTGAATCTGTGTATCATTATATTCATATCTTTTTGCAATAATTTCTACATACACTTCATCATCTACTTGTAAGCTATTAAATATTTCATTCTCTTGATGATGTTCTCTTGCTAAAAGTACTCTTATTGGTGAAGGCTCTTGACCAATGACTTCTAAAACAGTTCCCATAGCATTTATATTAATGACTTTACAATATATAATACACCCTTCAGGTGGATTTAGAACATTTACGACACATTCAACATTATATTTAATGTTCCCTGTAAAATGGGTTGCATCTAAAACACCAATAGTTCTACCAAGAACTTTTATATCATCTGCTCTTACAAACCCTTCTTCAACACATTTATTACCAATCTTATTTCTAATATAATCATAAATTAGACTATCTAAATTTTTACCAATTTGGTGTGGCGCAAAACTAACATGTTCAACAATTGTCGTTTTTGTATAAATATGTTCCATAACTATATTATAACAATAATATTTATTTTAAATCAATTTTTTTTTAAATAAATATTATTTGGATATTTGATATAATCTAAAGATTAGAAGCAAAACGTTATATACGAGTTGAAGGAGTTGTAAAAGAACCAGGAGGAAGATCCATAGAATCCATAGGAGCATGGAAAGTACGCATAGAACCACCATTCGTAGGATCCATAGGATTCATAGGATTCATAGAACCACCAGGCATATCACCAGCCATACCAATTATAGGATTCATAGGATTCATAGAACCACCATCCATAGGATTCATAAAACCACCTAGATTCTTAGTAGATTTCTTAAAACCAGCCATAGAAACAGGATTATTAAAACCAGGCATATCACCAGGCATATCACCAGCCATAACAATTATAGGATCAAGTTTATTAAAACCAGGCATATCACCAGGCATATCACCAATTATAGTATCAAGTTTATTAAAACCAGACATAACATCAGAAGGATTTATAGGAGGACCACCAAGACCAGCAGGAGGACCACCAAGACCAGCAGGAGGACCAGCAGGAGGACCAGCAGGAGGAGGACCAGCAGGAGGACCAGCAGGACCCATAGAACCAGGAGAAGGATCCATACCACGACCAAGCATACTTATAGGGTCTCGTAATGGTGCCTCTTCCGTTGGGGCTTGTAATGGTGCCTCTTCCGTTGAAATTTTTTTGTATGTTTTTGTAGGCGCTTGTAATGGGGCTTCTTTGTTATAAAATGTTTCTGTTTTTCTTGTAAACATCAATACCAATAATCCACAAAATATAACTAACAATAATATATTAACTCTTTTTTTATTCATTTTACTTAATCGCATTTTATTAATAATAAAGAAATTAAATATTAATAATAAATAAAAAAAAATATATCTAATTTATTTTTTTTTTATAAGATTTCTTTGTATACCTTCTTCTAAACTTAAAAACCATCGTTTTCCATCTTTTCTTTCTAAATCATATTTTCTTAATATTTTTTCAAGTAAATAACATACCTTTTTTTGTTCATTCTTTCTCTTAAAACTCTTATCCAAAGTTTTCATAAGTTTTATAAGTTTAGATAATTTACCTGGCTGATAAGCCAAGTAACCTGTATTTTTTTTATTTTTAGTTCTATCTCTTACTTTCATTACAATATCTATATTTGTATCAATAAGTCCTTGAACAATATCATCCTTATCCCATTGCATTTTAATATCTATATTTTTATTTAATCTATATAAAAAACCAACAACATCTGCTAATGGAAGCCTTTTCTTTTTATTCAAATTATTTTTAATTTTATTTGAATCCAAAATATTAAACTTTTTAAATACGTTATTTGAATAATAATAGTATTCTATCACATTCTTTTCATTTGCTATATAAAATCCTATAATATTATCTTTATTTTTTACTCTCTCTAAATGATGATTTCTTATAAAATGCTTATTATATTGTTTAAATATAAAATCATTAAACTCATCTTGACTCTTTTTTAAAGGTCTATTTTTATTATTTATATAGTTTAGGACAACCCATTTTAATAAATGTTTTAAATTAACATAACCTACTCTATCTATATACATTTTTCTCATAATGTCATTATTAATAAATTTTTCTAATGTATATACCTTTCTGAATTCATTAATTTCAGAAATGTTAATATCCTTTTCTACAAACTTACGTTTCACAATTTTTCTATACTCATTATCAATAAAATTATCAATATTAAATTTATTATTCTTAATACTTACTGGTCTTCTTCTATAATATAAAGGTAATGTTTTATCATCTATCATAAATGGTTGAAACATATAATATAAACCTTGTTGAATAATATAACCATCTCTATTATATAGATCATAAACAACATCATTCTTATTATCAACCATACTATCAACTGCTTTTATTATAAATTTATTTTCAATATTTTTAACATTATTAATGATATCTTTTAACGTATACACAAAACGTGATTTAAACATATCTTTAACTATTTTTTTTACTTTTGATATATCATCTTGTGCATATATGATTGAATATGTATCATTATCCATTTTTATAGATGGCACTTCTCTTTCAGGATAACATTTATATTCACAATCCATATAATTACACGCTCTGCTAAATTTTTTATCATATAAATCAACTGTTAATTTTACATTTTTTGAATTTATTATTTCAACATTTTTAAATCTGTCTTCTTCTTTTATAGTATTATAATTCTTCGCAATTAAACAATCAATTGCATTTCTTTTTAATATATTTGTAACTTTTGCTATTTTAAATGATTTCTTTTCAGCAATTCTATAAGTATATAAATCAATGGTCTCAAGTCTTTTTGATTGTGGTAAACTTTTTGGACATGTTGAAGCATATAAATATATTGTTACATTTCTATGACTAAAAGGTAACGACGCATGAGAACAATTTCTAATACCACGACCAATAACTTGTTCTAATCTATTTAAATTATGCCAAGGCTCCAATATATGTATTTCTCTTACTCTCAATAAATCTAGACCTTCACCAGAAGCAGGCGAACCAATAACTATTTTTATAAGTTTTCCATCTTTATTATCATTAGAATTTAATATACTTATTTCTTTACGATTATCTGATGATATTTCATTAGGTCCTCTTTTTGATGAAATAATTATATAATTACCTTTATTTTCCATTTTTGGTTTATTTGTAAGCAAATTATTTCCAGTACCATATTTATTATATCCGTTTTGCTCTAGTGCCAATGCTATAGGTATCACACCAGAATCTATAAATTGTGAGTATATATAAATAATACCTTCTGTAGTCTCTATATTTTTTAAAATAGATGATATTTTTGATGAGTAATAATGTAGCGTTTCTTGTCTAAATATATGGTCGTTTACATCACTTGATCTATAACTATAACGATTGTTATCATCATCTAATAATGATTGTAATCCTGCTCTACCATATGACATATCAGCCTCATCTTCGTTTAAATTCCATATAATATTAGAAACCTGAGTCATAATATTCGTATTATTTTTTTTAAGTTTTTTAATATTCATATATATATTATAGTGTTCTATAGTCATAGGACAATCAATTATTTTTAAATGTTTAATTTTATTCTTTATTATACGATTTTTCATATTCTTTAATGGAAAATCAGTTATTGTATTTTCTGGGTATATTCTTAATGGAAAATTATATGGGCTTTCACCACGAACATAAGAAATATATCCTCTACTTTTATTAATGAGTATTAATTTCCCCGATTCTGTTATATTACCTTTTTTATCAAAAATGCTGTTTTTGTTTATTTTAGGGCGATTATCATTTAACAATAAATAGTTTAATAATGTAAGTATCTCTTGGGGCTTATCATACATAGGTGTAGCTGATAGCAATACTAATTTTACATTGGTAGCATATTTTAATACTCTCTCAATAACAGGTGTTGCAAATTTAACATTTTCATCCATTCTTAGATTATGCGCCTCATCGATAATTATCAATGTATTTGAATATAATTCTCTTATTCTTTCTTTTCTCAAACGATTATATATTGATTCATCAGCATAACCTCTTACAGCGTTTTTCTCTTGTTTTAAAACCACGTTTGCGAACTGATCATAACCCATAAATTTATAATATTTATTGATAAGTCTTCTTAGTTTTCTTTGTATCTTCATTTTTTTATCAAGACGTTGTATGTCATTCATACGACGTAATTCTTTCAATATTGTATCTTTAATACCTAATTCTTGTAAATAATTATTACCAGTACAACCAAGACGCCCATTGTTATCAAAATACGAATTTACATCAAATATATTTTTTATAAAATTATCTCTTATACTTGGTGATAACAAAACAAACATTTTACGATTGTTTTTATTTATTTCATGTTTAAATTGCTCTGCTATACTAATAGAAGCACACGTTTTACCAACACCTGTTCCATGTATAAGTAATATACCATTATATGGTGTATTGGGCGACATAAAGTTTTTAACAAAATGTTGAACGAATGTTAGTTCAAAGTCGTTTTTTTTAGAACACATTTCTTCTCCTATAACTTCTAATGGTCTTTTATCATCTTTAACAATATATTTATTAAACTCCTTTTTATTATAAATCTTTGTATTGAACTCTTCATCATCTTTATCAGGATAAAATAAAAAATCTTCTTCAACTGGTTCTGATTCCTGAGATGGCTCTTGTGATGTTTTAGATATAATAGACATATGTAATCTATCATCTACAACTTGACGTAACGCTTGCATTCTTAATTCAGTTTCTTCATCATCTACATTTTGAACTAATTTAATAGCCTCCTCTTCAATAAAGTCATTATCCTTACTTTCATATTCCTTTATAAAAATAGATATTTTATCATCTATTTCCTTTTGTTCTATTTTTATTTTTTCTACATGTTTATTTTTTTTTTGATAAATATCACTCATTAATATATTATTAGATAATATTTACTACTTTATGTCATTAATACATTATTTATTATATTATTTTTAATTTTATTTATAACAACACTAATTATTCTTTTTTTCTCCTGATTGTATGGTCGTAATATATTAATAGCGTCTTCACTATTAAACCATTTAATTGCACTTATTTCAGACATCTGTGTTATACTACTTTTATCCAACTGAATATTTCGCTCACTTGTATGTCTTGCAATATAATATATATGTTTATATCTTAGATCATTTGTTCCAATAAATACTTCTTCTACAGGATTAATATTCAGTATTTCATATTCATTATTATCTACACCAGTTTCTTCTTTAAACTCACGTATAGCACACATTTTATTAGTTTCCTTGATATTTTTTCTCCCTTTTGGAAAACCCCACTCTGGATGACGAAAATTATTACTACATTTAGTAATCAACGACTCTATAGAAATAACTTTACCTTGTCTGTCTTCAATACCATTTTTTAACATATTAAATTTCTCTTTTGATATATTGTATTCTTTTCTATTTTGATTTCTTTTATTACGATTTTTTGTATCATTCAATATATCAATCATCCAAAACGTATTCCATAACTCATCAAAACTACATTTCCTAACACGTTCGCGTTCATTTCTTGTCATTATATTGAAAAATCTTAACAACAATTCACTATTTTTTAGTTCATATCGTCCTCTCAATATTTCAACAAATCCAAATGTATCCTTACGACGAATCATTAATAATTTAATATTATCGTTTAGTGCTTTATCAATAACATTTTCAAGACCTTTATCTATAACATTTCCAAACCGTTTAAAATTTTTCATTTTATTATTTTTAATAAGCTTTCTTAAAAGATTCTCTACATCCTTATCAAGCTTATATGATATAATACCAAAACTAGTTATTGGATCTTTACAATACTTGTAAATGTGTCCTAGTTTTCCACAATTACAACAATATATTTTCTTATGCTTTTTATTAGACATTTACTCTATACATATATTATTCCGATTAATTGTTTTTAAGTAATAAATATTCAATTCAATTTTATTTCACGAGTTTATAAACTTATATTACATCACTTTTTAAATATCATTCTATAATATAAGTTATGATGACTATTAATTTTTGTAGGAATTTATATACAAACAATACTTTTATGTTATGGCTAATTGTAATATTAACTTACTTATATTTAAATAATAATATACCAAAAAAATATATATTATCATACATACTTTTGGTAACATTAGTTGTAATAAATAAACAAGTTAAAATAGAAAATTTTGATAACAACAAAGTAAAAAGAATAAATTATAATAATCTAACAAAAAAACAATTATATAAAATAATACATGGCAATAAACCTTGTATTTTTACACATTTTTTAAATAAGAAAGAACTTAAAAAAGTAACTATGAAAAATTTCTGTAACACATTATCTAATATTAAAGTAAAAGTAAGATATAATAATTATGGAGACATTAATGGCTCTGATAATAGAAAATTTTATAAAATAAAATTAAAAGATTATTATAAAAAATTAATAAAAAATAAATTTAAAGATAAACGAAATCCTGATTATGTAGGTAATAATAAAATAAAATTAGAACATTTAGAAAGATGTGGTATAACAAAAAATAGATCTTTATTTAAAAAATTACCAAATGCTAAAATGTGGATCGGTCCGGCTGATTCTAAAACACCTCTTCATAAAGACCAGCCTTCTAATTTAGCGTTACAATTATATGGTAAAAAAGAATGGATCGTTTTCCCAAAAAAAGATATCAAATATCTTTGTTATAAAGAAAAAAATAAGGAACTTGAATGGAGTGGATATGATATTTATAATAAAAAATCTTGTGAAACTGCTGAAAAAGCAAAAAGATATAATATAATTTTAAATGCTGGTGAAATGTTATATTTGCCAAAACAATGGTCCCATCATGTAAGAAATATAACTGATAGTATTATGGTCAACTTTTGGTACAATAATAAACTAAAAATATAAATATTAAAAAATATAATTACATTATATATATGAATCCTAATATATGGGGTCCTTCAATGTGGTTATCGCTACATACAATTACATTAAATTATCCAGAAAATCCATCTATTCATGATAAAAAAGCAATGAGTGACTTCTTTACAAATTTACAATATGTATTACCTTGTCAAAAGTGTTCTGATAATTATGCAAATCATCTTATAAAATTCCCTATTGAAAACTTTTTAGGGAGTAGGGATGAATTAGTAGAATGGCTAATACATATCCATAATGAAGTTAATATACAATTAGGTAAAAAAAAATTAAGTAAAGATATTGCTCTTAAAAAGATAAGAGAACAATTTAAAACAACAAAAACACAACTTACGATTAAAAACTATATAAACAAATATCTAAAAAAAACTCTACTATCTATTATATTTATATTATTAGCTATCTACATATATAAAAAACTATTTGAAAATAATAAACTTAAAGGCAATAGAAAAATAATAAAACAAAGAGGAGGAAATTCATATGTCAATTATTACAGAAATAATTACTAATTTGTTATTTTTAACAATGTTCTATAATCTATCAGCTTATTTATGTTATAATCAAACTATCACAAAACGTCATAAGATGCATTATAAATACATCCAAAGATATTGTACTTATATTTATAGTAGCTTACATTCATTTATTATTGTTATTGGATCAATATTATATATATTTGGATACATAAGATTAAATACATTTAGAAAATATACTACATTTACAAGTTCATATGCATTATTCGACATTATAGTATTATCACTAAATAAAAAGCTCCGTTTCGCATTTTTTATTCATCATGCTATTTTACTTATAAGCACAATTATTAATTTACCACATGATTACTTATATAAGTATCTCGCATATGGATTGCTTGGTGAAATATCAAGTATTTATCTAAATAAAACGTGGTTTTATCTACATAATACACCAATAAATAGAGAAAAAGTTAAAAAAAATGCTAAAAAAACTATATTTCTATATACAATATTTAGAATTATTAATTACTTATATATCATTAAAGTAGCTATAACAAATCAGTATTACTTAGGTGTAATATTTATGATAATTATATATATTTTAAATTTATACTGGTATATAATACTTATAAAAAAAGCAATATCTATTTAAGTATCAGAATTATTTAAAATAGTCAGCTCTATACAATCTTTTATATTTTTAACAACTTCCATTTCTTCTGTTTCTAATGCCTGCATAAACTTCTCTATCTCCTTTTGTTTATGTTTTTCCAATTTATTTTTCGCTTTTTCACTATAATGATCATCTAAAACAATATAATTGCTATTCATTATATTATCTATAACATCTTCTTTATTTTGTAAAATCCATTTTCCATCTGAATATATTTTCACATATTTACTTTTAACATTTGTTATTTTCAGATTTTTATTTTCAGGATGGTCTTTATTGAAATGTGTCAATGCTACTAAGTTTGGTACCATAGTTCCAGGATATATCAAAAGTCCATCTAACATTTTCTCTGTAATATAACTTGTATCTTCACTTCCAAATCCATTGATTTGAATATTATTAGTAATATTATTATTTGTTGTAGTGTCACCTGCTTTTTCTATCAACATTTCTATTTGTTTATATAATGTTTCTTTCTCTTTCACCATTCGTTTTACAATTGTATTTAAATTATTATCATAACGTTTTTTACATCTATGAAGCTCGTGACGACGCAATATCGGTTTTGTGCTAAATGTTTTTTGACAATATTCACAAACAAACTTTGATGATTTACTTTTTAATACTTTCTTTTTGGATTTATTTTTTTCATTTTTGGCTCTTTTTGGCTCATTTTTGGCTCTTTTTGGCTCATTTTGGCTCATTTTTGGCTCATTTTTGGCTCTTTTTGGCTCATTTTGGCTCATTTTCTTCTTATAATTTTTTTTTCGTTTTTTTTCGTCATCAAGACCTAAATCCTCATTAGCTGAAATATTTTTAAGGTGTTTTTTTGTTTTTAGGTGTCGTGTATAGTCATATTTTTTATACGAAAAAAAATTACACTTTTTACAAGAATATAGGGGCATTATAATATACATATAAAAAAATTTTCTTTTAAATACTATTCGTTTTTTCGTTTTTT
>CETH01052041.1_pt1 | contig 13790 bp, 18 predicted proteins | sample 361461 | NCBI WGS metagenome assembly CETH01 (sample SAMEA2622695, study PRJEB7988) | marine metagenome | isolation source: saline water (ENVO:00002010), including
TTGTATTGTCCGCATTTTAATAACTAACAACCAACAACTTAATTAAGGTTTATATGAACTCATCTGTCGAAACTATACTTTTGTACACAATTGCTGCAGGATTTTTGTCAATTGTTTATGGATACTTTACTGGTAAAAATATTTTAAACTCAAGTGCAGGTAATTCTAAAATGCAAGAAATTGCCTCTGCTATTCAAATAGGTGCTAAAGCTTATTTGGCGAGACAGTATAAAACAATTGCCATTGTTGGTATTGTTGTTCTAGTTATTGTTAGTATAGCTTTTAGTCCTCTTGTTGGCTTGGGGTATCTTATTGGTGCAGCTTTATCTGGTATAGCTGGTTATGTTGGTATGTTAGTATCTGTAGAAGCAAATGTCAGAACAGCTGAGGCTTCTAGAAAAGGTCTTGCAAGCGGTCTTTCTGTTGCTTTTAAATCAGGAGCTGTGACTGGCATGTTGGTTGCAGGTTTAGCTTTATTAGCCATAGCAGTTTATTATTATTTATTATTAAAATTTAATATTAATGAAAGAGAAATTGTAAATGCACTAGTTGCATTAGGTTTTGGCGCATCTTTAATCTCAATTTTTGCAAGATTAGGTGGTGGAATATTTACCAAAGGAGCTGATGTTGGTGCTGATTTAGTTGGTAAAGTTGAAGCCGGAATACCTGAAGATGATCCAAGAAATCCAGCTGTAATAGCTGATAATGTAGGAGATAATGTTGGTGATTGTGCAGGTATGGCTGCTGATTTATTTGAAACCTACGCTGTTACTATAGTTGCTACAATGGTTTTATCTTCAATCTTTTTTCCAGGTGACATGACAATGATGATTTATCCATTAACAATTGGTGGAGCATGTATTTTAACATCTATTTTAGGAACATTTTTTGTTAAATTAGGTAAGAGCAAAAATGTGATGAATGCTTTATATAAAGGTTTTGTTGTTTCTGCTGTTGCCTCATTAGCAATACTTTATCCTGTTACTGATTATGTTTTAGGATTAGAAAATACTTATAATCTAAATAATATGACATTTTCTGGAATGAGCTTATATTATTGTGGTATTATCGGTTTAGTTATTACAGGTTTATTAATTTGGGTTACTGAATATTATACAGGCACAAACTATCGACCTGTTAGAAGTGTTGCGAATTCATCAACTACAGGTCACGGAACTAACGTAATTCAGGGGTTAGCAGTCTCTTTAGAAGCAACGGCAATTCCTGCGTTAATTATTGTTGCTGGTATTTTATTTACCAATCACATTGCTGGTCTTTATGGAATCGCAATTGCAGTTACAACTATGTTAGCATTAGCTGGTATGGTAGTTGCTCTCGATGCATATGGCCCAGTTACAGATAATGCTGGTGGGATAGCAGAAATGTCTAAGTTACCTAATAATGTAAGAAAAACTACTGATGCACTAGATGCTGTTGGTAATACTACTAAAGCAGTAACAAAAGGTTATGCAATAGGATCTGCAGGTTTAGGAGCACTAGTTCTATTTGCTGCTTATACTGAAGATATTAAACATTTTTCAAAAGAAGTTGGATCTAATTTAGAGGGTATAGTTGTTACTTTTGATTTATCTAATCCTTATGTTGTTGTAGGTTTATTAATTGGTGGAATGCTACCTTATTTATTTGGGTCTATGGGTATGCAGGCTGTTGGAAGAGCAGGTGGTGCAGTTGTTGTTGAAGTTAGAAGACAGTTCAAAAAATATCCAGGAATTATGAAAAGGAAACAAAAACCAGATTATGCAAAATTAGTTGATTTATTAACTGTGGCTGCAATTAAAGAAATGATAATCCCGTCTTTATTACCTGTATTATCTCCAATTGTTTTATATTTCATAATATTTGCAATTGGTGGTCAAGTAGCTGCTTTAGCTTCTGTGGGAGCAATGTTACTTGGTGTTATTATTACTGGTTTATTTGTTGCAGTTTCAATGACAGCTGGTGGAGGAGCTTGGGATAATGCAAAAAAATATATTGAGGACGGAAATCATGGCGGTAAGGGTTCTGAAGCTCATAAGGCTGCAGTAACTGGTGATACAGTTGGGGATCCTTATAAAGATACTGCTGGTCCCGCTGTCAACCCAATGATTAAAATTACCAATATAGTAGCATTACTTTTATTGGCTGTGATTGCTGGTTAGAATAATAGCTTAATTTTTATTTAGCTTTTCTTTTTCCAAGTGGATCATTAATTTTATATTTTAAACTTAATAATAGAGATTCAAGAAAAGAGTCTTTCTTATTTAGAACTGATGTCGTATTTTTTGATATCTTAATTTTATTCATTTGATTTTTGTCGTAAAATTCTTTTTTAACGAGAAGCCCTCTATTGTCAAATTCTAACAAAAGAACATTATTTAGTAATAATTTTTTTCTTCCTAAAGATCTAAAATCACTAACAGTTGTTTTTCTTTCTATGTAAACCCATATATCCGTATCAAAAGACCCTACAGTTGATGGTGGTCCAAGAAGTACTTTGGTATCATTTTTATTTGTCTCTGAAATTTTCAATTTTTTTTGTTTATTTTCGAGAAAATGTACACCATGATGTTTAACCACCTTGTCTAAAGAACAAGCTGTGTTATAAAATATAATTACGAAAATTAATAAAATTTTTTTCATGACACTAAATTACTTAAATCTTTACAATAATTTAATTACATTGACTACAAATAAAAATCTATACAAAGGTCTAAAAAAACAGGATGTTTTTGGTGATAGACTAAATCTTTTTTTAGTTCATTTTGCTTTTTTTTTGAAAACCTATAAATCAGAAAAAAATCAAAAAATTTTACAAGAAATTTATGATTTTAATTTTAAACAACTTGAGCTTAGTATTAGAGAAATTGGTTATGGAGACCAATCAATAAATAAAAAAATGAAAGATTACATAAATCTTTTTCATTCAATAGTATCAATGATTCATTTTTGGAATAAGTTGAACAACAAAGAAAAACTTAAAAAAATGTCTTCCTTATTTGAAAATTTTGACGAAATTGATCATTTGGTTGAATATTTTGATAAATTTGAACAGAATTTATCAAAAAAAACTTTGAATTCTTATTTAAAAGGTGTAAGTAACGCTTAATTATGGCTGTCCCTAAACGCAAACAAACACCGTCAAGAACTGGTATGAGAAGATCAAAAAATATGAAATTCTCCGCTAAAAATGTAGTAGAAGATAAAAAATCTGGTGAGTATAGGTTATCTCATCATTTAGATCTAAAAACTGGTATGTATAAAGGGCGTCAAGTTCTAGACCCAAAAGAATAAATCATTTAAAATCATAAAATGTTAGATAAAATCAAGATTGCAGTTGATGCAATGGGTGGGGATGGTTCTCCAAAAAAGATAATAGATGGCATAATTTATAACCATAAATTTAATAAAGAAAATTTTTTTAAAATTTTTGGTGATGAAAATCAAATTTTAAAACATTTAAATAGCGCAATTGACAAAAGTTCTTATGAAATAATTCATACTAAGAATGTTGTAAAAAGTACTGACAGTCCTCTAGAGGCGGCAAAAAGAGGAAAAGATACAAGTATGTGGTTATCAATTGAGAGTGTTAAAAATAAGGAAAGTGACATTGTAATATCTGCAGGCAACACAGGAGCATTATTAGTGATAGCTAAATTAAATTTAAAAATGATTGAGAACATAGATAAGCCAGCACTATCAGCAATGTGGCCAAATAAAAAAGGGATGAGTGTAGTTTTAGATCTTGGCGCAAATATTGAGTGCAGTTCAAAAAATTTAGTCGATTTTTCAATTATGGGTGCATCTCTTTATAAGTCTCTTTATCCATCTGAAAATCCAAATGTTGCATTATTAAATATAGGATCTGAAGAATTAAAAGGTAACGAAATAATTAAAGAAACTTTTCAAAAATTAAATGAAAAGAAATCTAATAATTTTAATTTTTCTGGATATATAGAGGGCAATGAGCTTATGAATGGAGAAGTAAATGTTATTGTTTCGGATGGGTTTACAGGAAATGTAGCTTTAAAAACTGCAGAAGGTACAGCTAATTTTATAACTGATGAACTAAAAAAAGCTTTAAGTGGTTCATTTTTAGGAAAAGTGTCTTCTTTATTAAATATCTCAAATTTAAAAAAATTCAAAAAAAGATTAGATCCAAGATTGTACAATGGAGCTATTTTTATTGGCTTAGATACACCTGTAGTAAAAAGTCATGGAGGAACAGATTTTATAGGATTTTCTAATTCTTTAGATGTTTGTAATAAAATTGTTAAAGGTAATTTAATAGATAAAATCAATGAGAATATTTCATAAATGAGAATAAATTTAACAAAAAAAAACTTAATTAATTTAATTTATATGCAAATTGGTTTTTCGAAACAAATTTCCGAGAGTTTAATTGATGAATTTTTTTCTTTAATAGTTAAAAACCTAAGAGATGAAAATAAATTAAAAATTTCTAAATTTGGAACTTTTACTATAAGAATTAAAAAACCTAGAATAGGGAGGAATCCCAAAACAAAAGAAGAAAAAGATATTTCAGAGAGAAAAGTTGTTCTTTTTAAACCCTCAAAAGAATTTAAACAATTAATTAATCAAGATAAAGATGAATAAATCGACTCAAGCTTACAAAACAATAAGTGAAGTTGTTAAAATATTGGGTCTAAAATCTAGAAAAGGTCAATCTTTACCAACACATACAATTCGATACTGGGAAAAAGAATTTAAACAAATCAAACCAAAAATTTTTAATGGTAACCGAAGATATTATGATGATAAAAACGTTAAATTATTAAAAAAAGTTCATTTTCTTTTGAAAGAACAAGGAATGACAATAAATGGTGTGAAAAAAATTTTGGATAATAAAAATTCATTAAAACTTGACGAAATCTCAAATCATTCTATAAAAGCTGAAGTTTTAAAAAAAAAGTTAACTAAAATTTCAGGAATAATTAAAAATATAAAAAATTTGAAATAATATGGCGAAAAAAACACACATCAAAGTCAGATTAGTTCCCGAAACAAAACCTGATAGCCCTTTTTTTTATTATGTTAAAAAGCCTGCAGGTGGTGAAAAAGCTAAAGTAAAGTTAAAAGCAAAAAAATATAATCCTTCTACTCGTAAACATGAAATTTTTGTAGAAAAAAAACTTCCACCACACAGCAAATAATTATTTATTTTTAAAGTTTCGTCTTTCAAAATCTATATATGACCAAATCATATTTTTCCAAATTCTATTAGTAATTTTTGGATCAATATTATTTTTTAAAGATTTTTTTCTTATATTCTTTAGTATTGACTTAATTCTTTTTTGGTCAACAATTTGATTTTTCTTATCTTTTAGTTCTAATACTTTTTTTACTAAGTTTGTTCTTTTTTTTATTACTTTTATCAGTGAATTATCTAATCTATCTAATTCCAATCTAATTTTACTTAGTTTTTTTCTTTTTAAAGGCGACATTTATATATTTGGATATTGAAAAAATTATTATATTTATTCGATGATGTATACAACAAATACTAAAATTAATAATCAATTATCTATTTGGTTAATTACGATGTTTTGGATAATTTCCATTATGATAGTTGTTGGAGGCTTGACAAGATTAACTGACTCAGGACTTTCCATTACGAAATGGGAACTTTTTTCTGGTTTCTTACCACCTTTGAATAAAGAGGACTGGATACTATATTTTAATCTTTATAAAGAAATTCCAGAATTCAAGTTGCAAAACTATAATATGAGTATGCAAGAATTTAAAGTTATTTTTTGGTGGGAATGGGCCCATCGTTTTCTTGGAAGATTAATTGGAATAGGATTTTTGATTCCATTAATATACTTTTCCACAAAAATAAAAATTTCTAAGTTATTAAATCTTTATTTTATATTTTTTTTAATATGTTTTCAGGGATTTATAGGCTGGTATATGGTTAGCAGTGGTTTAGTCAATAGAATCGATGTAAGTCATTTTAGACTTTCAGTTCATTTATTTATTGCATTTTTAATTTTATCTTTAATTTTTTGGAATTATTTAAAAATAAACAAAGATATTCATATATCAAATAAATTAGACGTAAAGATTCCACTTATTTTTTTGATTTTAATATTTTCTCAAATAATAATAGGGGCATTTGTTTCAGGAATGGATGCTGGAAAAATTTATAATTCTTGGCCATTCATGGGCAACACATTTTTTCCTGATGACAATAGATTTTCTAATTTACTTAAGTTATCTGCTTTTAGTGACCCGTCTTTGGTCCAATTTATTCATCGTTGTTTGGCCTATATCATTGGTGGCTTCTATTTATATATTTTATATAAAATATACAAAAATAAGATATATGACTTATATAAACCAATAAATATTTTAGGTTTATTTATTTTTTTACAAATTATTCTTGGAATTTTTACAGTTTTATATGGTGCACAAATTTTTATAGCATCTATGCACCAAATAAGTTCAATATTCTTGGTTAGTTCTAGTATTTATTTTTTTTATTTAAATACAAAACCTAACTAACAGCTTTTAAAGTTCCTTTTGATGACTTATTTAATGCCTGTTCAAGATCTTCAATAATATCATCTATGTGCTCTAAACCAATACATAATCTTACATAACTTTGAGTGACACCAGAAGCTGCAAGTTCTTTATCATTTAATTGACTATGAGTTGTGCTAGCCGGATGAATAGCTAAACTTCTAGCATCTCCAATGTTTGCAACATGATAAAACATTTTTAAAGATTCTATGAATCTTTTGCCAGCTTCAAAACCACCTTTTAATTCAATACCAACCATTGGTCCATTTCCACCCCTTAGATATTTTTTGGCTCTATCTGCAATAGTTTTTTCATGTTCAGTAGAATAGATAACTTTTGTTACTTCTTTATGTTTTTTCAAATATTCAACAACTCTTTTAGCATTTTCACAGTGTTGTTTCATTCTTAAAGGAACTGTTTCAAGCCCTTGAATAATAGCGAAAGCATTATCAGGTGAGCATGCTGAACCTAAGTCTCTCAATAAACAGACTCTAGCTCTTACTGCAAAAGGAATATTTGCTCCTGTAAGTTCAGGTACAACTTTACCCCAAACAGCCCCACTATAGCTGGCATCTGGTTCATTAAATAATGGTTGTCTTTTGGGATCTGCTGTCCAATCAAAATTACCACTGTCAACAATACTTCCTGCAATAGCAGTCCCATGTCCTCCAATATACTTTGTAAGAGAATGAATGACTACAGCAGCTCCATGTTCAATTGGCTTACATAAAACTGGTGCAGCAGTATTATCCATTATTAATGGTATGTTATATTTTCGACCTATGTCTGAAACTTCCTTAATTGGAAATACTCTTAAATAGGGGTTAGGTAGAGTTTCTCCATAGAAAGCTCTGGTTTTATCATCGATTGATTTTTCAAAGTTATTAGGATCTTTTGGGTCAGCATATCTAATTTCGATACCAAGTTTACTTAAAGTATGTGTGAATAAAGATACTGTTCCCCCATAGAGATCTGTTGAACTAATAATATTATCACCTGCCTGAGCAACATTTAATACTGAAAATAATGATGCAGTTTGCCCTGATGCTACAGTTAGGCAAGCTAAACCTCCTTCAAGAGATGCAATTCTTTTTTCTAAAACATCATTCGTTGGGTTCATTATTCTTGTGTAAATATTACCAAATTCTTTTAATGCAAAGAGATTGGCAGCATGATCAACACTGTTGAATTGGTAAGATGTAGTTCTATAAATAGGAACTGCAACAGCATTTGTTGTTGGATCACTTCTATAGTCACCCCCGTGAATAGCTATGGTCTCAGGGTTATTTCTTTTTTTTGTCATTTTACTCCTTTTTTAGTGCTTTAACTTAATGTAAGGCGCACAATAAAGTTCAAATGCCTGCCAATTATGATAATGAGGGTTCCTGTTTAGCAGTTATATGCCCGCAATAGGATCAAATCGGCAGGTAAATTTATATCAGAATAACTAAATAAAACAACAAAAATATAAATTTGACTTTATAACCATAAATAGTATTAATCCTCGCACAATGACAAAATTTACTAAAAAAGACCAATTAACTTCTGCTTGGTATGAAATAGATGCAAAAAATGCTGTTATAGGCAGGTTAGCGACTGTTATTTCTAAAATTATTAGAGGAAAAAACAAAACTACTTACACACCACATATGGATGATGGTGATTTTGTAGTAGTTAAAAATATTGAACAAATAAAATTTACTGGAAAAAAATTTCAAAATAAAAAATATTATAGACATACTGGATATCCTGGTGGAATTAAAGAAACTACACCTGAAAAACTTCAACAAAAGAAACCAGGTGAGGTACTAAAACTTGCTGTAAAAAGAATGTTGCCGGGTGGGGTTTTGGGAAGAAAACAATTGAGTAAATTAAAAGTTTATATTGGTAGTGATCACCCTCATGCATCACAAAATCCAAAAATAATTGAGTTAAATAAATTAAATAATAAAAATATTGTAAGAAATTAAATGAATAATCTTCAATCAAATACCAAGTCAGTTAAAATAAAATTAGATTTTAAAGATAGTAAATATGCGACTGGTAGAAGAAAAACATCAATAGCAAAAGTGTGGTTAAAAAAGGGGTCTGGAAAAATTTATGTTAATGGAAAACTATTTAATGAATATTTTGCAAGTGAAAATCATAAAATGCAAATAGTAAGACCTTTTGAAATAATTAATCAACCTACAGAATACGATGTAAGGTGCAGCGTTAAAGGTGGAGGACCAACAGGTCAAGCTGGCGCTATGGTACATGGTATTTCTAAAGCTTTAGTAATGTTTGATGAAAATTTAAAGTCTACACTAAAGTCAGAAAAACTGACCACTAGGGATTCTAGGGCTGTTGAAAGAAAAAAGCCCGGTAGAAAAAAAGCTAGAAGAAGCTTCCAATTTTCTAAAAGATAATTTTTTTTTTAATTTTAACTGGTATAATAAAAAATGCTCAAGCTTAATGCTTTAATTGCTGGATCAACAGGTTACATTGGAATTCAACTAATAAAATTATTAGTAAAACATAAAAATGTTAACATAAAGTTTCTTTGTGGAAACTCTTCAATAGGTAAAGAAATATCTTTTTATGATCATTCTTTAAAAAAGAATAAATTACCTAAAATAATAAAATTTAATAAAAAATATTTAAAAGAAGTTGATATTATATTTACTGCTTTACCTAATGGAGAAGCGCAACAAATTTCAAAAGGATTATTAAAACACAATACATTAATTGATTTAGCTGCAGATTTTAGACTTCAAAGTAGTAAAGAATATCTTAAATGGTATAAAATTAAACATAAAGCAGAAAATAATATTAAAAAAAGTATATATGCACTCCCTGAAATTACTGGGAGTAAGATTAAAAAATTTAATATCATCGCATGCCCAGGCTGTTATCCAACATCTATTCTATTACCTTTAATACCTCTTCTTAAAAAAAAAGCTATATATACAAATAATATTATAATTGACTCAAAGTCAGGTTATTCTGGTGCTGGTAGAGGTGTTCATAAAAAATATAGAAATAAAAATTTATATGAATCCTTAAAAGCCTATGGTGTTGGTTTTCATAGACATAATTCAGAAATAGAACAAGAATTAAAAAGATATCACAAATCAAAGATTAATTTTACATTTACACCCCATCTAACACCAATGTTCAAAGGTATCCTAAGTACTATATATATTGATTTAAAGGATGGTTTTTCACTCAATAAAATACAAAATATAATTAAGAAATTTTATGAAAAAGCTAGATTTGTTAAAATTTTGAAAAATAATTCTTTTATAAGTACAAATGACGTTATTAATACGAATAATATCTTTATTTCTATATGTAAAACAAAATATAAGAATAAAATAATAATTTTATCTGCTATAGATAATTTGATTAAAGGTGGCGCCGGTCAAGCAGTCCAAAATATGAATATTAAATATAATTTAAGTGGTAATAAAGGATTTAAATGAAAAATTTTTTGATATTTATAATCATTTTTATATCTGCTTGTAATTACAAAGTTACAAAGAAAGATACAATAAATAATATAACTTTTTCAGATGATATTAATTTTGAACAGTTTAAGGTTAAATTAAAAGAATATGCTGAAAATAGTTCTTATCCAAATATAGATGAGTAAAATGAGTAAAATAAAAAAAATAGCTATTGTTGGTTTAGGTCAGATTGGTATTTTTCTTTATAACGAACTTAAAAATAAAAAAAATGAAATTGAAAAAAAAACTGGATATAAAATTCAAATAGAAGCAATTTCAGCCAAAAATATAAATAAAAGAAGAAAATTTAAGATTGATAAATCTATTTTTTTTTCAAATCCTCTTGAAATTTTCAAAATTAAAAAAATAGATATTTTATTTGAATGTGTTGGTTTGTCTGGAGGTATTTCAAAAAGAATTGTTGAGACAGCTTTAAAAAATAAAATTAATGTAATCACTCCAAATAAAGCTTTAATAGCCAAACATGGTGATTACTTATCTAAATTAGCAGAAGAAAGTAATGTTAATTTAGAATTTGAGGCGTCTGTAGCAGGTGGTATTCCTATAGTAAAAACGATTAAAGAAGGATTGGCTACAAATCAATTTAGTAAAGTTTATGGAATTTTCAATGGTACAACTAATTATATTTTATCTGAAATGGAAAAAACAAATGAAACTTTTGAGAAAGTTTTAAAAAAAGCTCAAAAATTAGGTTATGCTGAACCAGGAAATCCTAAACTTGATTTAAATGGATTTGATGCATTTGCAAAAGTTAGAATTTTATCAGCTCTTGCTTTTAATAATCAAATTTCTAACCACAAATGTATTATGGAAGGTATTGAAAATATTGACTTAAAAGATATTAAAATTGCTAGTCAACTAAATTTAAGAATTAAGTTATTAGGAATATCAAAAATGATAAATAATCAACTATTTGAAACAGTACACCCATGTCTTGTAAGCAAAAATTCTTATATTGGTAACGTTAGTGGCGTAATGAATGCAGTTATTATGCAAGGAAGACCGATTGGAGAGAGCGTTTTGCAAGGAGAGGGGGCAGGACCGGGCCCAACATCCTCATCTTTGTTATCAGATTTATTATCTATTCTCAGTAATAATATAAAAAAACCTTTTGGCATCTCTTTTTTAAAAAGAAAAAAAGTCAAAAAATATAATAACTATAACTATACTAATTCATTATATTTGAGATTTGAGGTTAAAGATAAGCCAGGTGTCTTATCATTAATAACAAATCGACTAGCTAAATATAAGATATCAATAAAAAGGATAATCCAAACTCCTGATAAAAGAAAAATTCGTGCTACAATAGTTATAATCACTCATAAAACTAGTGAAATTAATGCAAATAAGTGCCTATCGATATTTAAAAAAAACAAAAATATTCTTAAATTTCCCACATTAATTAGAATGTATAATTAATGGAAATTTATCTTAAACTTTTTGAGGTTCTTTTCCCTGTATTTTTTGTTGTTGGAATTGGATATTATCTTGGTAAAAAAAATCCAAAAATAGATACTACTTTTATTACAAATTTTGCAGCGAATGTAGGTACCCCTGCAATGATCATATATGCCTTAAATCCAGTAAATATATCCTTCAATATTTTTCTAAATTATTTTTGGTATTATGCATTAGCCATTGGTGGGTTTATAATTACTGGTGTAATAATATTATATCTTTTGAATACCAAAGATATTATTAGAGAGTTACCTCCATTAGCAATGCCTAATACTGGAAACATGGGTTTACCTATATGTTTATTTGCTTATGGTGCACAAGGACTTGGTGTTTCGGCAGCAATATCTGCTCTAATTATTTTATGCCACTTTACTCTTGGTGTATTTTTAGCTGATAGAAAATTTAGTTTAAATGTTATACTTAGAAGTCCTCCTTTTTATGCAATAATAATTTCTATATTCTTACTTTATAATGATTTAGAACTTCCAGGATTTGTTGAAAATACCACTTTTTTATTAATGTATGCAACAATATTTCTTATTTTGATGTCTTTAGGAATTGCTTTAACAAGACTTAAAGTCTTTTCACTAAATAAAGCAATATTTTCTTCTATTGGACGAGTAATCATTGGTCCGATAATTGGATATTTATTAATTTTACATTTTAATCTAGAAGGATTTGCAGCTGGTGTTCTTTTAATTCAATGTTCAATGCCAAGTGCTGTTCTTAATTATCTTGTAGCATCAATATATTCTCCAAAAAAAATTGTTGATAGTGTTGCTAGTACTATTGTTGTTTCAACACTTATGTCATTTGTAACTGTTCCAATTGTTGTATTCTTTGCTTTAAAATACTTTAATTAATCTATATCTTAATTATATAAATGAAGGCTATAACATTTAATTTATTAGCATGGGTAATGCTTCCTATAATGGATGGATTTGCAAAATTTTTAAGTGCGGATCTGCCAGTATTGCAAATTACTTGGGCAAGATATTTTTTTACAGTAATCTTTACTTTTCCAGTTATGTTTTTATTTTTTAGAAAAAGTCTTGTATGGACGGATAAACCTAAATTACAATTTATTAGAGGTTTGATTCTTTTAACTGCCAATATTTGTTTCTTTTATGCAATTTCAGTAATATCTTTGGCAAAAGCATTAACTTTGGCTTTTGTTGCTCCTTTAATTGTTACAGCTTTTTCTCCAATTTTTTTAAGTGAGCAGGTAGGTTTTAGAAGATGGTCTGCTGTAATTATAGGATTTATAGGTTCTTTAGTAGTTATAAGACCTGGTTTTGTAGAGATTAATTTAGCAAGTATTGCAGCGCTTGGTACAGGTATAATGTATGGGTTTTATTTAATCATAACTCGTAAACTAAGTACTTCAGATAATCCTTTATTAACTTTATTATTAACTGGTGTAGTGGGGGCCATAATTATATCTACTGTAATGCCATTTGTGTGGGTTAACCCTACCTTAAATCAGTGGTCTATGATGGCAGCGATAGGTATATTTGCTTGCATAGGGCATTTATTCTTAATATTATCTCTTAAATATGCTGATGCTTCTAAATTAGCACCATTTAGTTACTTTGAGATCATTACAAACATCATTATAGGTTATTATTTCTTTAGTGATTTCCCTGATAATTGGACTTTTCTAGGATTATTTATTATTGTATTAAGCGGTATTTACATTTCTAGGAGAGAAAATTTAGTTAAAAAGATTAAATAATAGGTATCATTTATTTACTAATATTTAAAGTATTACATTAAATATAATGTTTAAACTATTGTTTTTATTATATTTTTTATAATATAAATTTATAAAAAATATTATAAAATTTAAACTTATTTAAATTTAAAATAGACTTAAATACTCTAAAATATTTTTCATATTTGTTAAATTGTGGAAAATACCAAAAAATCCAATAAAATTGGGGTTTTTTACCTATCTTAAATATGAAATTAATCAAAAAATAGTGTGCTCTAAAAGTGTTGATATAGTTGAATAGTAGAGCGATGCACAAATTGAATATAGCATTTAAACGGCCATAGAGGGGTCTATTTTGGGAGTAGCCTCATATGTGGTACAACTGAAGGGTGAATTAAGCTATTTTACTATAAATCAGATAAAAAGATCAAAAAATGTTGATTTTATTGACTTTTTTAATGTAAAAAAGCCTCAAAATAAGACTAAATCGCTACTTTTTCAGATCTAAGTAATTTAAGTTTTTGCTTAATTCCACCTCTCCCTGAGTAGCCTCCAAGAGTTCCATCAGA
>CETH01443715.1_pt1 | contig 13769 bp, 18 predicted proteins | sample 361461 | NCBI WGS metagenome assembly CETH01 (sample SAMEA2622695, study PRJEB7988) | marine metagenome | isolation source: saline water (ENVO:00002010), including
AACTTTTATCAAAAGGAATATCAAGAAAAATTGCTAATAGTATTCTCATTAAGCCAAACCAAATTGGTACTTTGAGTGAAACATTAGATGCTATAGATATGGCTAGTGGTGCTGATTATTCCTCTGTTATCTCACATAGATCAGGTGAGACCGAAGATAACATTATTGCAGATATTTCAATTGCAACAAGTGCAACACAAATAAAAACAGGTTCTTTATGTAGATCTGATAGATTATCAAAGTATAACCAAATTATGAGAATAGAAAATAATCTTGGTAAGAATATTCAATATGCATCGTTTGATGCCTTTAACTTTAGTTTATCTAATGATTAAGATTATTATATTTTCGATGGCATTGTTATTAATTATTATCCAAAGTTTTTCTTGGATATCTGATGGAGGAATAAGAGAAGCTTGGGAATTAGATAGAGAGGTTGATATAAGGGAAAATGAAAATCAACAATTAAGAGACAGGAATATCTCTTTAGAAGCGGAAGTTAGTGATCTCAAACAGGGCTTAAGTGCCATTGAAGAAAGAGCCAGAACAGATTTAGGAATGATTGAAGAGCAAGAGACTTATTATCAGATTATCGAAGAGTAATTTTACCTTTTTTTAATCAATACATATAATGCGCCGCTTCCACCATCTTTAGCTCTAGCAGTAACAAATGCTAATACATCATCCCACTGACCAAGCCATCTTTGGACATAATTTTTTATTACAGGACCATTTATTCCTGATCCTAGACCTTTCCCATGAATTACTCTCACGCACCCTATGTTTTCAGAAGAGCTATTGGCTATAAATTCTTTAAGTATTATTTTTGCTTGATCAACAGTATACCCGTGTAAGTCAATCTCTGATTCAATGTAATAATCTCCTTTTTTTAGCCTTGATAGGATTTTTTTCGATACTCCTTTTCTACGGAAGGCAATTTCATTACCTAATTGCTCTACTTCATCTGCAGAGATATTAAGCTCCAACATAGAGTTCTCATAATTCTGATTATTTATATTTTTTGATCTAATTTTCTTTTTATTTTTCGATAAATCATCATTATAGAGTCTCCTATCTTTTTTGATAGGAGTAACGTTTTTCATTGCATTTTTAAATAAATCCTTATCTTCATCACTTTTTTTCATCAATTTATCTCATTATATGTAAGCTTTAAGTATAATCTGATTATAAATATTTAATTTAGGTATCTCAAAGTGAAAATACTTCTATCAAATGACGACGGCTATCAAGCAAAGGGACTTAGAGTGTTAGCTAATAACCTCAAAGAAATAGCTGAAATACTTATTATTGCACCTGATAGAAACTGTAGTGGTGGAAGTAGCGCTATTACACTTTCTTCTCCTCTTAATATTGAACGATTTGAGAAAGATTTTTATTATGTTAATGGTACACCTACAGACTGCATCCATTTAGCTCTTACTGGCTTTCTAGATTTTCAACCTGATATTATCATATCTGGAATAAACCATGGCGCTAATCTTGGTGATGATGTTTTGTATTCAGGAACTGTTGCTGCTGCTCTTGAGGCTAGGTTATTTGGAATTCCTTCAATTGCAGTTTCATTAGCTTATAAAGATGGATCAAATTTTGAAACAGCCATCTCTACTACAATAGATTTAATTAATTTGATCGTTAATAATCGCTTAGAGAAGAATATTATTCTTAATGTAAATGTTCCTGATATACCAAAAAAAAATATACAGGGCATTCATGCAACACGACTTGGCACTAGATCCAAGCCTGAGCCAATAATAGGAACAGCAAATCCTAAGGGTAAAATGTTGTATTGGATAGGCAAGGCTGGAGCTAGCAAAGACAATGGAAAGGGTACTGATTTTTATTCAATAGCTAATAATTATATTTCTGTCACACCATTAGAAGTTAATTTTACTGCCCATAATTCAATTTCTAGTTTAAACAATATCTTATCAAAGATATAGATAGTGGATAATTTTTCAAAAGAAAATGGCATAGGGATGACCTCCTCTAGAACTAGAGAGAGACTTATTGATAGATTAAGGGAGAAGGGCATAAGCAATAATCTAGTATTAGAGAGAATTAAAGATGTACCTAGGCATTTGTTTATAGACGAGGCATTATCAAGTCGCGCTTATGAGGATACAGCCTTACCAATAGGATTTAGCCAAACTATTTCACAGCCATATGTTGTCGCTTTAATGACAGAGATTTTGTTAGGTGTTTTGGATAAAGATAAAAAATTTAATAAAGTTCTAGAGATTGGAACTGGATGTGGATATCAAACTGCTGTCTTATCGCCTTTCGCTAAAAAAATTTTTAGTATAGAGAGAATAAAACCTTTGCTTCATAGATCTAGAGATAATTTATTAAAAATTAATATTAAGAATGTTTCTTTTAAGCTTTCTGATGGTTATTTAGGTTGGAGAGATAAATCACCATTTCAGGCTATAATTGTTTCAGCTGCACCACCTAAAGTCCCTAATGATCTATTGATGCAGCTAGATAATGGAGGCAGGCTAGTAATTCCTGTTGGGAAGAATGACGATCAGAATCTAGAGTGTATTACTCGTCGCGGCGACAATTTCGATAAAAAAACTATTGGATCTGTTAACTTTGTTCCATTAATAGAAGGGCTATGAGGTTGATTAATTTTTCTGATACTTATGACTATATTTTAGCTCTTTCTAGAAAGAAAGCCTCTCAATTTGCTCTAGTTATTTTAAGTTTTTCAGAATCAATATTTTTTCCTATACCTCCAGATACAATGTTAATTCCAATGTCATTAGCTAATCATAAAAAAGCCTTTTATTATGCGTTTTTAACTACTATATCCTCTGTTGTTGGAGGAATTGTGGGGTATTTCTTAGGTTTTTTTGCAATAGATATAATTGAGCCAGTTTTAAAATCTAGAGGCTATATAGATGATTTTATTAGAGCAAAAGAGTGGTTTACAACTTGGGGATTTTTGTCAGTACTTATTGCTGGCTTTTCTCCGGTTCCATATAAAATATTTACCATTTCAGCAGGTAGCTTAGGGATGTTTCTTCCAGGTTTTATTTTGGCTTCTTTTATAGGAAGAGGAGCAAGGTTTTTTTTAGTTTCAGGTTTGATTGTTTTAGGAGGAGAAAATATGAATAATAATATAAGGCTATATTTTGATAAGATAGTTATTGTAGTAACAATTATATTTTTAATTTTATTATTCATTATTTTCTAATATATTGTGAAAAATTATTTTTTATTTACTTTATTATTATTTTCTAGCTGTACTAAAACTTTAGTTGATTATTCTATTACTAGTCATACAGTTAAAGAGGGAGAATCTCTTCACTATATTGCTTGGATTTATCGAGTTAAATATGACGATATTATTTTATTAAATAATATAGATGATCCAAATTTAATTTACCCAGGACAGAGATTATTAATAAGGGGTTCTTATGATTCAGCTATTAGTGAGAATTATTCAAAAGATAGACCCTTATTAGATACGGGTATTATAGGAAGGAATACTTGGATTTTGCCAGCAAATGGATTAGTGATAAGGAAATTTAATGAAGATTTATTATTAGGTAGCGGTATAGGAATAAGAGGATCAGTTGGAGATAATATTTATGCCACATTGTCTGGTGAAGTTGTTTATGCTGGCTCAGGTTTAACGAGCTATGGAAATCTTATCATTATAAAGCATGGAGAGGCCTACCTTACAGCTTATGGATTTAATAAGGATTTATTAGTTGCCGAAGGTGATGAAGTTGTAGCAGGACAAGTTATTTCTCATATGGGTGAAGGGCCAGGAAACTTACCACAACTTCACTTTGAGATAAGAGAAAATGGAACTCCTGTTAATCCGATGGTCTATATTGATTTTGACTAGATTAAATTATTATTCCAGCTACCACTTTTCTTAACTCATGTGCTAGTAAGTTATATGTCCTACAGGCCGAAGGAGTATTCATTATTTCAATACCAATTTTTTTCTGATTAAAGAATCGAGCTATTTCTGGATTTATCAATATCTGATCTTTTCCAGTACCTATTAATATAATTTCTGGATTTTGATCAGCCATTAATGAGAGGTTCTCTATACAAATTTCTTCTATTGTCGCACAAGACCAATTAGGAATAATTTTTTCTTTAGAAATGATAAAATTACTAGTGTACCATTTTTCATTTACAAGAATTCTTCTATTTTCCCAAGCATTGATAATGTTGACATCAGTTTTTTCTTTGACAAGTTCCATAATTTGTTACAAGGTTATTATAATTTATCTATATAATATAGTTTTTTTTAAAGTAACATAGATGACTATAATAGAAAATAGGACTATTAAAGAAGAATCATCATCTTGGCAATGGCCAAGCAGCATCCCTCCTTTATTGAGAAAAATATATTCCTCAAGGGAAGTGAACTCACCTGATGATATTAATTATGTGCTATCAAATATCCTTCCCATTAGTCATTTTAAAGAGCTAGATCAAGCAGTAGATTTATTAGTAAAACATAAAAAAAATAAAATCTTAGTTGTAGGTGATTTTGATGTTGATGGAGCTACTAGCACATCATTAGTTCTTTTATGTTTAAAAGATTTTGGATTCAAGGATATAGATTATTTTATACCTGATAGATTTAAGCTTGGTTATGGATTATCAGAGGAGCTTATTCATTCTTTGGATCCACTATCTCCAGATATGATAATTACAGTAGATAACGGAATTACAAGTATTGAAGGTTGTAAGCTAGCTAAGGAGAAAAATATAGATGTTCTTATAACAGATCATCACATTCCTGGAGAAGATTTACCTGATGCTACATTAGTAAATCCTAACTTAAATCAGTGCTCATTCAAAGGAAAAAATCTTGCGGGAGTTGGAGTTGCTTTTTATCTTATGGCAGCTTTAGGTAAGTTTTATAATAGCCATAGAACAGTATTAAAATATTTAGATCTAGTTGCATTAGGAACAGTAGCGGATTTAGTAAAATTAGATTTAACAAATAGAATTTTTATAAAATATGGTTTAGATCTCATGCGGTCTTCAAAATGTTTAGATGGGATTAAGGCTCTCGCTAATATATCTAATATAAAATTAGAGGAAATTAATGAAGCTGACTTATCTTACAGGATAGCTCCTAAAATTAATGCTGCAGGGCGTATGGAGGATATGGCTATTGGTATTAAATGTCTAACAAGTTCATCGTACAGTAAAGCAAACGATCTAGCTAATCGGTTAGAGAAAATTAATAAGCGAAGGAAGTTGGTTCAAGGAAAAATGAGTATTGAGGCAGATAATATGGTTAATTCAATTGATATTTTAAAGGCTAGTAGCTTACCAAATATTATATCTTTATATAGAGATGATTGGCATGAAGGAGTTGTAGGAATAGTCGCATCAAAGTTAAAAGAGAAATACTATAGACCAGTATTTATTTTTGCATCAGCAGAGAATGATATGATTAAAGGTTCAGGCCGATCTATTCCAGGATTTCATCTAAGAGATGCACTAGCTGAGATAGATACAGGTAATCCAGAATTAATTAGTAAGTTTGGAGGACACGCTATGGCAGCAGGCCTAACTATCAAGCAATCAAATCTAGAGTCTTTTAATAAGGAGATAAAGAAAATTTGTGATAAATATTTAGATGAAGAGATTCTCTCACACAAATTAATAACTGATGGACAGCTAGATAAATCTAAGTTTACATTAAATTCTGCTAAATTAATTCTAGATGGAGGGCCTTGGGGCCAAAACTTTCCAGAGCCACTTTTTGATAATTTTTTTATACTTGTTAGTCAGAGTATTGTTGGTAATACCCATCTAAAGATGGTATTAAATCCATTAGGCTCTAGTTCAAAAATTGATGCCATAGCTTTTAATAAATTGCCAGGATCATGGCAGATTGGAACTAAAATAAGAATTATCTATAAATTAAAAATAAATAATTATTTTGATTTACCCAGGCTCCAACTTATTATTATTCATATAGAAGAATAAGCTGGAACAATTAAATATTGTATGGCATATTTATTTTTTTAAGTTAACAAGGCTAGTATTTATGGATTTCACTTCTGTTGGTGTTTTAATATCTGATTTGGTAGAGCGATGTGGTTCTTTGAGGGGGTATCTTTGACTATGATAAAAAGAAGGATAGACTCCAAGTTCTTAAAAGTGAATTAGAGAATCCTGAAATCTGGAAAGATCAAAAAAAAATTGGCCTTCTGAGTAAAGAAAAATCTTCATTAGAATCTATTGTTCATGATATAGAAACTGCCTCCTTGGCCATTGATGATAATAAGGAGCTATTCATGATAGCTAAGGATGAAAGAGATAGCGAAACTCTTGGAGATATTTTTTTAGACCTGGAGAATATAAGACACCTTTTAGAGAAATTAGAGTTTCAAAGAATGTTTTCTGGTGAAATGGATAGCTTTAATGCCTATTTAGATATTCAAGCAGGCTCAGGCGGTACTGAAGCGCAAGATTGGGCTGAGATGTTACTTAGAATGTATTTAAGATGGGCTGAATCTAATAATTTCAAATCTGAGATACTAGAGAAATCACCAGGAGAAGTTGCAGGTATAAAAAGCGCAACGATCTTAATTTCTGGGAGTTATGCCTATGGATGGATCAAAACGGAAACTGGTGTTCATAGATTAGTGAGAAAATCACCTTTTGATTCGAGTAATAGGCGACATACATCATTTGCCGCTGTTTTTGTTTCTCCTGAAGTTGATGATAATCTAGATATAATTATCAATCCCTCAGATATTAGAATTGATGTTTATAGAGCTAGCGGAGCAGGAGGACAACATGTTAATAAAACTGAATCTGCAGTTAGGATTACTCATTTGCCATCTAATATTGTTGTTCAGTGTCAGAATGGAAGGTCACAACACAAAAATAAGGCAACAGCAATGAATCAGCTCAAGGCAAAGCTATATGAGCTAGAAAAGAGCAAGCGAGATGCTGAAAAAGATTTTCTTGAAGAAAATAAATCTGATATAGGCTGGGGAAACCAAATTAGATCTTATGTTCTAGACCAGTCGAGAGTTAAAGATTTAAGAACAGGCTTAGAGAGCTCTAATCCAGAATCTATTTTAGATGGTAATATAGAATCTTTTTTAGAGTATAGTCTTAAAAAGGGAATATCCTAAATGAATGAAGAAAATAAAAATGAGGAAAATAAGTTAATTGCTGAGAGAAGAGAGAAACTTAGTAGGTTAAGAAGTCAAGAAGAGGTATATGTTAATACTTTTAGACGTACTGCATTAGCTGAACAATTACATCTTACTTACGGGAAAAAAAGTAAGGAGTCTCTTGAAAAAGAAGATTCTAATATTTCCATTGCAGGTAGGGTTATGGCTAAAAGAGTTATGGGAAAAGCAAGCTTCTTGAAAATACAAGATAGTTCAGGATCAATTCAGCTATTTATACAGAAAAACCATATTTCAGAACAAGCTTATAATCAATTAAGGAGTTGGGATTTAGGTGATATTGTAGGAGCCAAAGGAAAGATCTTCAAAACTAATACAAATGAGCTTTCATTAAAGGTTGAGGAAGTTTATTTGCTAGTTAAATCACTTAGACCTCTTCCTGAAAAATGGCATGGTATATCAGATCAGGAAATAAAAGTTAGACAACGATACTTAGACCTGATTGTTAGCAAGAAGACTAGAAATATTTTTAAAATAAGAAGTGAGCTAATTACCTTCATACGATCATACCTTTCTTCGTTAAATTTTCTAGAAGTTGAGACACCTATGATGCATCCTGTGCCAGGAGGTGCTTTAGCAAAACCTTTTATCACTCATCATAATGCTTTAGATATGGATTTATATCTTCGGATAGCACCTGAATTATATTTAAAAAGATTGTTAGTAGGTGGCATGGAGAAAGTATTTGAAATTAATAGAAGTTTTAGAAATGAAGGTATTTCAACACAGCATAATCCTGAATTTACTATGCTTGAACTATATCAATCATATTCCGATTATAAGGATTTGATAGTGTTGACTCAGGATATTATAAAGCAGTCTATCAAAACTATATTAGGGAAAGAAAAAATTGACTACCAAGGTAATGTTATTAATTTTGGTGAAGATTTTGAGGTGATGACATTAGAGTCTGCTATCCTAAAATATAATCAGGATATAGATGTTAGCTGTATTAGAGATATTGATACTTTATCTAAAGTATGTAGAAAAAATAAGATTGATATTGCTCCCAATTGTGGTGCTGGTAAAATACAAGTAGAGCTATTTGAGAAAACAGTGGAAAAAAATCTTACTGGACCTATTTTTATAACAAGTTATCCAAAAGAAGTCTCTCCTTTAGCTAGGATGAACAATGATGATCCATTTATAACTGATCGGTTTGAGCTATTTATTGATGGTAAGGAAATAGCTAACGGATTTTCTGAGCTAAATGACCCTGAAGACCAAGCAGAGCGATTTAAGAAACAGTTAGAATCTAAGTCAGCAGGAGATGAGGAAGCGATGTTCTATGATGATGATTATATCAAAGCGTTAGAATATGGAATGCCACCAGCAGCAGGTCTTGGAGTTGGTATAGATAGGCTAGTTATGCTAATTACAGATTCACCATCAATAAGAGATGTAATACTTTTTCCACATATAAAGAGAAAAAAATAATTTATGCGAATCTCTTAATTATGTTTTCTTTTAACGGTAAAGAATTAGAATTGCTAATATGTATTATTTTATTTTCTGTATTAATGTCAATTATGCCAAGAATATATGAGATATTATCAATCCTTGTAGCTCTAACAACACTGCCAACTTTTTTATTATCTCTATTTACTATATTTGACATTGATGCTATTTTAGATTGATATTCTCCAGAATAATATTTTAACTTTCTCTTAGTATTACCTAATCTATTTATTCTTGTTATTATTTCTTGTCCATGATAGCAACCTTGCTTGTTATTTATTATTCCAAGTTTATCTAGGTTTAGCATATGAGGCGTAAATTTCTCAAATATCTCATTACAAATATATAAAATTCCGAGACTCATTTCTTTTTTAATTGATTCATTATAATTAGAAACTTTAAATGATTTCATGTCACTTTTTATCAGACCTTTTACATCATTAATATCTCCTATAATATAGGAAAAATCACCGTCAATTATCAATAACTTACATTTGTTTATTTCTATTATTTTTTTATTATTGCTAATAAAATCTTGATTTATTTCTTTAATAAGATTGATATAGTTAAAAGCTGATATTGCTACATAATTTTTTTTAACTGAAACTTTTACTTCTAGGTTTATAGTGAATTTCTGAATTTCATTAATAATTAAATTTTCAACACTTTTATCAAACATCAGGAGAAATAAACCATTTTCATATATTATATTGAATATGGACTTTACCTTTCCTAGTCTATTATGCCATGCAGATAGATAAAAATGCTTTTCGTCTAGATTATCTACCGAAGTACTTAGTAGGTTATTAAGGAAATCTTTTGCATCCCTACCGGAAACTTCAATAAAAACAAATCTTTCTTCAATGTTTGTTCTATGAGGAGTTTTACACATTTTATGAACCATTTAATAACTCATATTTTATTCAATATATACATTTTAAATATGCTTATAGATCAATTAAAATGTATAATATATAACAAATTACAGGTATCAATATATGTCAAATCTAGGGAAAAATAAATCTAAAGCTAAATTAGAATCTAAAAAAAAATCTGATATGAATCATAGTTCTTCAGATAATATTAGTTTAGACCAAGTTATTTCTCGCTCTAAAGAAAGAGGTGGCCCTAAGGGGCCAGAACCTACTAGATATGGAGATTGGGAAAGAGCTGGACGATGTATTGATTTTTAGGATCATGAAGAGCTCAGATAGACCCTTATCACCTCATTTGCAGATATATAAACCACAGATAACAAGTGGTTTATCTATACTACACCGGCTAACTGGTATATATCTATCGTTTGGTCTCTTTATTATTATTTATTGGATTGCTTCAGTATCTCTTGGTGAGGTTTTTTATAATTTCTCTTTATCCATACTTAAGTCCACGATTGCTAAGCTACTATATGGTTTTTGGTTTTTTTGTTTTTCTTATCATTTATTTAATGGAATTAGACATATTTTTTGGGATATAGGCATTGGTTTTAGTCATAAAGAGATTTTTTATTCTGGAATAGTTGTAATGCTTTTATCAATTATTAGCACCTCTTCACTTATTTTTTTGTTTTTATAGGATTTAGGGATTAATTTTGAACCTGTTATCTTTATTTAAAATTTCACTTAATGATAATGCATTAAGACATTGGAAGCTGCAGAGATTATCAGCAATCTTTTTATTTTTTCTTGTATTTCCTTTTTCTATAATTATCATTGTAAATTTAGGTGACTTCTCTTATGAGTTAGTTGAGAGCCTACTTAAAAGACCAATAATATTTCTATATTTTATTTTTTTTGTAGCTCTTGCTTGCTTTCACTCAAAGCTAGGTATTGAGATAATTATTGAAGATTATATTAGCAATGAAGTTATTCAGCCCCTTATGCTACGACTATCATTATTAGTTCATTGTTCAGCTGTTATTGTTGGTTTTTTTTCTTTATGCTTTATTTTTTTTGGACCTAATTAATGAATAAAGATTACGAATTTATAGATCATGATTATGATGTTGTTGTCGTAGGTGCTGGTGGTTCAGGCTTAAGAGCAACATTTGGTTTAGCCGAACTTGGTTTAAAAACTGCATGCATTACTAAAGTCTTCCCTACTAGAAGCCATACTGTTGCAGCACAAGGTGGCATAAGTGCCGCTTTAGGCAATATGGGCCCTGATGATTGGAGATGGCATATGTATGACACTGTTAAGGGATCTGATTGGTTAGGCGACCAAGATGCTATAGAGTATATGTGCAAGCAAGCTCCAGCTTCTGTTATAGAGCTAGAGCACTACGGCGTCCCTTTTTCTAGAACAGAAGAGGGGAAGATCTACCAAAGACCATTTGGTGGGATGACAACACATTTTGGTGAAGGTATTGCCCAACGAACTTGTGCGGCAGCAGATAGAACTGGTCATGCGATGCTCCATACTTTGTATCAACAATCGCTAAAGCACAAAGCAGAGTTTTTTATAGAATTTTTTGCTATTGACTTGATTATAGAGAATTCTAAATGCAAAGGTATTGTTGCTATTGAGCTTTCTACAGGCAAGATACATCGATTTAGAAGTCAGATGGTAATTCTTGCAACTGGTGGTTACGGAAGATCATACTTTTCTTGCACTTCAGCACATATTTGTACCGGAGATGGTAATGCAATGGTCTTAAGGGCCGGATTACCTCTACAAGACCTAGAATTTGTTCAATTTCATCCAACAGGTATTTATGGTCCTGGTTGTCTTATTACGGAAGGATCTAGAGGTGAAGGTGGTTATTTGACTAATTCTGAAGGTGAGAGGTTTATGGAGAGATACGCACCAAACGCTAAAGATCTTGCCTCTAGGGATGTGGTAAGCCGTTCTATGGCTATTGAGATTAGAGAAGGAAGAGGAGTTGGCCTAGAAAAAGATCATATTTTTTTGCATCTTGAACATTTGGGGAGCGATGTTATAGAAGAGCGTTTACCTGGCATTGCTGAGACGGCTAAGATTTTTGCTGGTATTGATGTAACCAAGGACCCTATTCCAGTATTACCTACTGTTCATTATAATATGGGGGGGATACCTACAAACTATCATGGCGAAGTTGTCACTATGGATTCGAAGGGCAAAGAATCTGTTTTTCCAGGCTTAATGGCTGTTGGGGAGGCTGGGTGTGTCTCTGTACATGGTGCTAATAGGCTTGGTTCTAATTCACTTATAGATTTAGTTGTTTTTGGTCGGGCCGCAGCAAATAGATGTGCCGATATATTAAAAAGAGATAATAATAATGACTCGTTTTCTAAAGATGCCGGCCAAGATTCAATTGATAGGCTCGATAAATTGCGATATTCAAAAGGTAAAAGATCAACATCTTCAATTAGGTTAGAAATGCAGAAAGTAATGCAGACATATGCTGCTGTGTTTAGAACTGGAGAGTCATTGCAGGAAGGTATTGATAAGCTAGAGCCGATTTTTGCATCTTTTCAGGATGTAGAAACAAAAGATAGATCTTTAGTTTGGAATACAGATTTAATTGAAACAATGGAGCTCGAAAACCTTTTACTTCAGTCTATGGGTACTATCAAATCTGCCATTAATAGGACTGAAAGTCGAGGCGCTCAGGCTAGGGAAGACTACCCTAATCGAGATGATGATAACTGGATGAAGCATACATTGTGTTGGGTTAGTGAAAAGGGAGATGTTAGCTTTTCTTATAGAAATGTGAAACTAGACACAATGACTGATGAAGTTGAAGCAATCCCTCCCAAGGCAAGAACTTATTAGTGTTTATTAAGGATTAGGAATGGCAAAATTTACATTACCAAAAAATTCTAAAATAAAGAAAGGGGCTAATTTTCCTTTTAAGGGAAAATCTATAAATAAAAAAGAGTTTAAAATATATAGATATGACCCTACCGAGAAAAATAATCCGCATATGGATAGCTATGAAGTTGATATGGATTCTTGTGGACCAATGGTGTTAGATGCCCTTATTAAGATAAAAAATGAAATAGATCCTACACTTACATTCAGAAGATCTTGTAGAGAAGGTATATGTGGATCATGTTCGATGAATATTGATGGAACAAATACCTTAGCATGTCTAAAGTCGGTAGAAGATGTTTCAGGTGCTATTAATATTTATCCTCTTCCTCATATGCCTGTTGTAAAAGATCTTGTTACTGATTTAACTGAATTTTATAAGCAATACGCTTCAGTAAAGCCTTGGCTCCAGTCTGAGGATCATTTACCTGATGATCAAGAAAGAATACAAAGTAAAGAAGACCAAGAAAAGATTGATGAGCCATCTGCATGTATTTTATGCGCATGTTGCTCAACTTCATGTCCAAGTTATTGGTGGAATTCAGATAAGTATCTTGGTCCCGCAGCGCTATTACAAGCATATCGATGGATTGTAGATACTAGGGATGACAAGAAGAAAGAGCGACTAAAAGATCTGAATGATTCGTTTAAGTTATATCGTTGTCACACTATATTAAATTGTACCAAATCATGTCCTAAAGACCTCAACCCAGGCGAAAAAATATCTAAAATTAAACAATTGATAGCTGAAGAAAGCTCTTAGGATAAATCTTGTTAGTCGATAATATTTCAAAACTTCGTTGGCGTTGCAGAAGAGGAATGCGAGAATTAGATTCAGTACTGATTAATTTTCTTGATAACTTCTTTGTAGATCTAAATCAAGAAGAAAAAGAAATGTTTGCCTCGCTTTTAGAGTTACCTGATCCAGACCTACATTCTTTTATTCTAGGAAATAAATTATCAGATAATGAAGTATTAGTGAATTTGTTAAAATTAATTAGATCAAGTATAAAAAGCATCAATTGAAAAATATTTATATTTATACAAGAAATGACTGTCATTTATGTGATGTTGTTAAAGATAAATTAGAGTCATTAATTAGTGATAAAGCTAATTTAATAATAATTAATATTGATGGTGATTATGAGTTAATAAAATCTTATGGCCTAAGAGTTCCTGTCATTTTGGGAGATCATGGAGAGCTTTCTGGATATCCACTAGATTCTGATGCCGTATTAGATTATCTTAGTAGATAATAGTCTAAGTTATATTTAGGTCTGAAGTGGTTGATAATAAATACTCAAT
>CETH01015406.1_pt1 | contig 13742 bp, 10 predicted proteins | sample 361461 | NCBI WGS metagenome assembly CETH01 (sample SAMEA2622695, study PRJEB7988) | marine metagenome | isolation source: saline water (ENVO:00002010), including
CTAAAAAAGATTTATCTTTACTTCTTGATGAATTGACACCATCAGCAATTGTTTTTAATGCATCAATATCTAAACCGGAGTCTGTTTCATCAAGAATTATTAAATAAGGATCAAGAATTTTCATTTGTAAAATTTCATTTTTTTTCTTTTCACCTCCTGAAAAACCTACATTGAGTTGTCTTGAAAGAATTTTTTCATCTATTCCAAGTTCTTTTGCTTTTTCCTTTACTAGTTTTAAAAATGCCAATGTATCTATTTCCTTTTCACCTCTTGCTTTTCTGATGGTGTTTAATGACGTTTTAAGAAAGTTGTTTGTATTAACTCCAGGAATTTCAAGAGGATATTGAAACGCTAAAAAAATTCCCTTTTGAGCTCTTTCCTCAACTGGAATATCCTTTAAATTCTCACCCTTATATTTTAAATCTCCAGTAATTTTATACCCGCTTTTGCCTGACAATATATTTGCTAGAGTACTTTTACCAGATCCATTTGGTCCCATAATAGCGTGAACTTCGCCTGGATTAATTTTGAGATTCAAACCATTAAGAATATCTCTTTTATTTATTGATGCTTTCAAATTAATAATCTCTAACATTAACCCACACTACCTTCTAAACTAATACCAACTAATTTTTGAGCTTCTACAGCAAACTCCATTGGCAATTGCTGCAAGACCTCTTTGCAAAAACCATTTACTATCAAACTTACTGCTTCTTCTTGATTAAGTCCTCTTTGGTTACAATAATATAATTGCTCCTCATTTATTTTTGATGTTGTTGCCTCGTGCTCAACAGTTGATGATGAATTTTTATTTTTAATATAAGGAACAGTATGAGCTCCACATTTATTGCCCATTAATAATGAGTCACATTGAGTATAATTTCTAGAGTTTAATGCTTTTTTTCCAATATCGACTAAGCCTCTATAAGTGTTATCTGCCTGCCCTGCTGATATCCCTTTGGATATAATTTTACTTTTGGTGTTTTTTCCTAAGTGAATCATTTTTGTTCCTGTATCTGCTTTTTGGTGATTATTTGTAATTGCTATGGAATAAAATTCTCCAACTGAGTTGTCACCTTGAAGAATGCAACTTGGATATTTCCATGTTATTGCCGAACCAGTTTCCACTTGTGTCCATGAAATTTTTGAGTTTTTTCCTCTACATGCACCTCTCTTGGTAACAAAATTATAAATACCTCCTACTCCATTTTTGTCGCCTGGATACCAATTTTGTACAGTAGAATATTTTATCTCAGCATCGTCTAGTGCAACTAATTCAACATTGGCTGCATGTAATTGATTTTCATCTCTCATTGGAGCTGTGCAACCTTCTAAGTAACTAACGTAACTTCCTTTGTCTGCAATTATTAATGTTCTTTCAAATTGTCCAGTTTCAGATGCATTAATTCTAAAATATGTTGAAAGTTCCATGGGACATTTTACATTTGGAGGTATGTAAACAAACGATCCATCAGTAAAGACAGCTGAGTTTAATGTTGCAAAATAATGGTCTGTTAAAGGTATGACTGAACCTAAATATTTTTTAACCAATTCAGGATGTTTTTGTATTGCCTCTGATATAGAACAAAAGATAATACCCTTTTTTGTTAGTTCTTCTTTATAAGTAGTAGCAACAGAAACTGAGTCAAAAACTGCATCCACTGCAACGCCGCTAAGTCTTTTTTGCTCATTCAATGGAATTCCAAGTTTTTTATATGTTTCTATAAGCTTTGGATCAACTTCATCTAAACTTTTTGGTTTATCAGCGGCGCTTTTAGGTGCTGAATAGTAGTAAAGATTTTGATAATCAATTTTTGGGTATTTTGGTTTTTGCCAATTTGGTTCTGTCAATTTCTTTAGTCTTTGATAAGCTTTTAGTCTCCAATCCAACATCCATTTCGGTTCTTTTTTCATTTTAGATATGAATTTAATTGAGTTTTCATTTAATCCTTTTGGTGCACGAATATTTTCTATATCAGTCGTAAATCCGTATTTATATTCTTGGTTTGTATTTATGTTTTGGTTTTTCATTTATTAAGTTCCAATTTTTTTTGCTTAATTAAATCATTTAAACTTACTTTATTAAAAAAATCATTAATGTGTTTTTCTAAATCATCCCATAAATTATGAGTGATACACTTAACTGTTTTACCATTACATCCCTTTTTAGAATCCTTTTTGCAATTTAAAGTTTTTACTTGTTCATCGACAGCAAAAATAATATTTGAAATTTTTATTTCTTTAGGATTTTTTTCAAGTACATATCCACCAGATGGCCCTCTCACACTCTTTACCAATTTCTGATTTTTTAATTTAGAAAATAACTGCTCTAAGTAAGACAACGAAATATTTTGTCTTAAAGAAATATCATTTAAGCTGACAGGTTTTAACTCCTGGTTTGACGCCAGATCAGCCATAGCCATTACTGCGTATCTGCCTCTAGTAGTTAATTTCATATTATCTCTATTTTACAAGGATTTTTAGGTATTCCTACTAAAATAGTCAACTTTATAAAAAAAATAATTGTCGCTACTAAAACGTGCTATAAATCTATTTTTTTTTTGAAATTAATTATCATTATTATCTATGAAACAGAAAAGTTTAGAAGTTTTTATTGCTGGTCCTGCTGGTCGTTTAGAAGCTAAATATTTTAAAAATCCAAAAAAAGGTTCTCCAATAGCAATAGTTTTACAGCCACATCCTCAGTATGGTGGAAGCATGAACAATAAGATAGTTCAAGAAATTTATAATGTATTTTTAAAAAATAATTTTTCAGTTTTAAGGTTGAACTTTAGAGGAGTTGGAAAAAGTGAGGGAACGTTCGATAATGGTCAAGGTGAACTTTCTGATGCAGCAGCGGCTTTAGATTGGATTGAAAGAGAAAATCAAGATTACAGTCAATGTTGGGTTTCAGGATTTTCTTTTGGATCTTTAATATGTATGCAATTAATTATGAGAAGACCTGAGGTAAGTAAATTTATAGCTGTCTCACCACAACCAAATGTTTATGATTTTACTTTCTTAGCTCCTTGTCCAACATCTGGTCAAATTGTTTATGGCGAAAAAGATGAGTTGGTATCTAGAGATAGTATTAATGATTTAAACAACCGATTAAAAAGTCAAAAAGGAATTGAAGTATTATTTTCTGAAATTAAAAATTCAAATCATTTTTTTAAAGAAAAAGAAAATGATTTGAAAAAAATCATAAATTCTTACGTAGAAAAAAATACAGAACTTATTTAAACCTTATTAGCGTTCCACCTTTACAAGGTTTTTTTACTCCAGTAGTTTCAGGAAAAGAAATCTCTAAACCAAGAAATGATCTTATTCCTAGATATGCAAAAGCTTGCGATTCGATAAAATCTCCATCTATACCTAAATCATCAATAAATTTTATTTTACTATTAATTTTTTTTCTAATACTCTCTACCAAAAAGAGATTTTTTCTACCACCACCACAAAGATAGATTTTTTCGTTCATTTTATTTTTGGATATAATTTCAGCTGTAAATTCTGTTATTGTTGCGGCACCATCTTCTAAAGATAATCCACGAACAAAAGATAAATCAAAATCATTTGTGTCATATGATCTATTTTTGGTTAGATCATTTTCATAAAAGTTTTCTAATGACTGATCTAAAATTATTTTATTAATTGTTCCTGATTGAGCAATGGAACCATTTTCATCATATTTTTTTTTAGAATTTAATCTTACCCATTTATCAATAAGACAATTTCCTGGCCCTATATCTGAGCTGTAAATTTTATAATCTTTTTGTAAAGATGTTATATTAGCTATTCCTCCAATATTTAAAATAGTTACCGGTAAGTCTATTTTTTTGGTACTAACTAATAATTTATGAAAAATTGGAGTAAGTGGAGCTCCTTGTCCATCATTTTTAAGATCGTTCTCTCTAAAATTATAAATTATATTTTTTTTGGTAATTTTTGATAAAAGATTTCCATCTCCAAGTTGTTTTGAGGTTTTTATATTTGCATTATGAAAAATTGTTTGTCCATGAAAGCCAACAAGATCTATTTTGTATCTATTTAAATCTGAAATAATTTCGCTATGAAATAATGTTATTTCTTTTTCAATTTTTATTATTTCTTTTTTCAGATTTTTCAAGTCTTTGATACTATTTATTCTTTCTTTTAATTCATGGATATTTTTATAAACATCCATGTCATATTCATAAAACTTATCTAATATTACTTTATATTTATTTTGCCCATCAGATTGGATTATTGAGGCATCTACCCCGTCTCCTGAGGTTCCGCTCATTAAACCCAAAGCTGTATATTCTCTCTTCATATTTATATTTATTTATATTAATATTTGTATAATAGTATCTTTACACATATAGCTCTATGAAAAATGCCTTTTTATCAGAAATGACTTCAAGAGGTTTTCTAAATCAATGCACAGATTTGGATAAGCTAGACAAAATTTCTAAAGAAAAACCAATAAAAGCATATATAGGATTTGATAGTACTGCTTCAAGTCTTCACGTGGGAAGTTTGATGCAGATTATGGTTTTACGACTTCTTCAAAGGCATGGTCATCAGCCAATAGTTTTGCTTGGTGGGGGAACAACTTTAATTGGTGATCCGTCAGGTAAGGATTCTACAAGAAAAATTTTAAAGCATAAAGATATAAATAAGAACATTGCTAGTATCAAAAAAATCTTTGAAATACTTCTTCCATCAAAAAATAAAAAAACAAAACCAATATTTGTAGATAATTATAGCTGGTTAGGGAAATTAAAATACATTGATTTTCTAAGAGATGTTGGAAAGCACTTTACAATAAATAAAATGCTTACTTTTGATAGTGTAAAACTTCGGTTAGATAGACAGCAGTCATTAAGTTATATGGAATTTAATTATATGATTTTACAGGCCTATGATTTTTATCAGTTATTTAAAGAACACAAATGTCTTTTGCAGATGGGTGGGTCCGATCAATGGGGCAACATAGTAAATGGTGTTGAATTAATAAGAAGAATGTTAGGAAAAGAAGTTTATGGTCTAACTACTCCTCTGATAACCTTGTCTTCAGGTGCAAAGATGGGAAAAACAGAAAAAGGAGCAGTGTGGTTAGACAAAAAAAAGTTTTCAGCTTATGATTATTGGCAGTTTTGGAGAAATACAGCTGACGATGATGTTAAGAATTTTTTAAAATATTTTACTGAAATAGATATGAATATGCTTGTAAATAAAATTGAAAATGAAAAAGATATAAATAAATTAAAAATATTATTAGCGAATGAGGCTACTGCAATACTACATGGAAAAAAAGCTGCAAAAGAAAGTGAAGCAACTGCGGAGACTACCTTTGTAAAAGGTGGAATAGGAAAAAACATTCCAGAAAAAAAAATTTCTAAGAATTTAATAATAAAAGGTATAAGTATCATTAACTTGATTTTTGAAAATGATTTAACCTCCTCAAAAAGTGAGGCAAGAAGAATATTAAATAATAAAGGTATTAGAGTGAACGATAATGTTATTACTGACGAAAAAAAAATGATTAATTTGGAAGATTTTGTGGATAATAATTATATTAAATTATCTGTGGGAAAAAAAACTCATATTAAAATTAAAATTATTTAATTAGCTTTTTTTTTAGCGGCTTCTAAGGCTCTAGTTATGAACCTGGGAGTTAAAGTTTTTATAGGATTAACTGTCGTTTTTAAATTATTTGGAAGCCCTTTTATCTTAAAACTAATTCCAAATACACCTTCTCCAACTTTTTTTCCAATCAAAATATCTCCAACAACAGGAATTTTAGAAATAATATTGTTTAATGTTTTGGCTGGCACTAATGTTCCCCTTAGACTTATTAAACCGCTTTTTTTTTCAACATAACCATCAATTAGTAAAGAAATTGAAGGGCCAACCATGAAAATTTCTTTGATATCTGTTTTTAAAGAATTGCTTTCAAAAGTTGCCGATAGAGTGTCAAAACTTATTCCTTCACCTTTTAAAGTATCAGTAAGTCCTTTCAAGTCAGCAAGTGTCAATATTTTTGCTAAAGTTGGTGCTTTATTCAATTTAAAGTCATTTACTTTTAAAGTGCCTGTGGAATTTAATTTGTTAAACTTTGATACATAAATTAAATTTCCTCCCTCTAAACCTTGAAAAAACTTGTAGTCACTCAATAAAGGGGTAGCAATATCAGAGTAAATTTCTAATATTTTCATATCTGAGTTTTTTTGTTTATTTAAGGATATGTCTAAATGTTTATCACTTGTATAATCACTTTTGGCTAAAATTTTTTCAAAAGAGCCTTTGTTAATTTTTCCAACAAGTCTAAAATTTTTAATAGGAAATTTTGTACCTTTAATAATACTATCAAAATCTATATCTACATCTTTAGAAAATTTTTTAAGAAACTTATTATTTTTATTATCTTTAGATAATTGCTTAATGAGCTTCTTGGCATCAAAAACTTTTCCTTTAATTATTATTTTATTTTTATTAATAATTTTAAAGTCATTGTTTATTTTTTTATTTAATGAAGTTTTAATATGAATTTCATTAAATTTGATCAAATTATAATTTTTGTCTAAATATAAATCTGTTATCTGAAATTTATTATCCTGATCTTTTAACAACAAATTAACAAAATGTATTTTATTGTTTTTATTTATTAAAATTTTTGTTTCGATTTCAGATATATTATCCTTATTAAATGAGTAATTAAGCACTTGTAATTCCGGTAAACTTGAAGGATTTATTGTCTTGAAACTTAAACTAATATCATAGTTTTTATTTTTATGTTTAATATTTAATTTACCATCAAAAAATTCCTTTTTACTATTTTTTGTATCATTAAAGCTCCAAGAAATATTATTTAAATTTAATGTACCTTTTTTAAAAAAAAAATTTGAATTTAAATTTTTAATTTCATATTCATCAGATATTTTAATATTTGCCGTGCTTATATCTCCATTAACAACAAAATCTTTATTCAATTTATAATTTTGATCAAATTCTAATTTAAGATCTTTAATTCTAAATTTTGCACTTTTAATATTTTTTAAATTTTCTATATTTAAATTTATTTCATTTAATAATGGTTTAATTTTAATAAAATCTAAATAATCAGTAGTTAATATAGTATTTTTAATAACTATTTTTTTATTTTTTAAATACTTAATATCTAAATCTGTCCTTAATAATTTTAGTGGAATTGGAATATTCAAATAATTAAGTTGGGGATTAATGAAATTAACAAACAAAGTTAATTTTTTTATATCTAATAAAATCGATATTTTTTCAAAATCTAATGCAACTTTTTCATTTGATCCTTTAATTTCAGATTTAATTATTTGATTAAATTTATTTGTCTCATAACCAAAGAAGCTTAAATAAAAAATTGAAAGAAATAAAAGAAATATAATAAATAAAAAAGTTGAAAAAATTGTTTTTTTCATTATTTCACAGTGCTAAATATTGATCCTTCTATAAACTTATCTATATTCCCATTCAAAACTGAGTCTGGATTAGTATCCTGAATATTATATCTTAAATCTTTTACTAACCTGTAAGGCTGTAAAACATAAGATCTTATCTGATAACCCCAACCTATATCTGTTTTTGAGTCTAATTCTTTTTTACTTTTTTCCTCTCTTTTTTGAATTTCATTCTCATAAAGCCTGGCTTTTAGCATTTTAAAACAAGTTTCTTTATTTTTATGTTGGGATCTCTCATTTTGACACTGAACAACAATTTTTGTTGGCATATGAGTTATTCTTACTGCACTATCAGTTGTATTAACATGTTGGCCTCCCGCACCACTGGATCTATAAGTATCAATCCTTAAATCTTTTTCCTCTATAACAATATCAATATCATCATCAACACATGGGTATACCCAAACACTAGCAAAACTAGTATGTCTTCTTGCTCCAGAGTCAAAAGGAGATATTCTTACTAATCTGTGAACGCCAGATTCTTTTTTCATTAAACCGTAAAGATTTTCTCCTCCAATCTTTAATGTGCATGATTTAATGCCAGCTTCTTCGCCTTTGTGTTCACTGATCATTTGATATTTAAAATTTTTTCGGTCACACCATTTTAAATACATTCGTCTCAACATTTCGGCCCAATCTTGGCTCTCTGTTCCTCCGGCACCAGCATGTATTTCTAAATAAATATCTAAATTGTCACCTTCATTAGATAAAAAACATTTGATCTCAAATTCTCTAATTTCTGATAAAATTTTTAAAATTTTTTTTTGACAGTCATTTAATGTTGGTGCATCTGACTCTTCAAAGGCTAGTTTATTTAGATCCTTTAGATTAATTAACTCTTTTGCGGTATTGTTATAGAAACTAAAAATGCTTTCTAAAAATTTTTTTTCTTTAACTACTTTCTTAGAATTTTTTTTATCTTTCCAGAAGTCTTTTTTTAAAGTTTCTTCATCAAGATATTTTATCCTTGTTTTAATATTATTAGTATCAAAGATACCCCCTAATATTAGAAAGTGATTTTTCTGATAATTTTAAGTTTTTGTCAAAATCGTTCATTAGTAGAATCTTGTAAACATATTAGATTTACCACGTTTTCTTCTTAAGTTTAAATTTTTTATTTTTATTTCTTCTACATCTTCCTCTTTAAAAGCTTCTATAATAGCTTTAGGTGCATTAAAACCTACATTTTCCCCAGTATCATAATTAACAGGAAAAAATTTAATTGTATCAGGTACTGTAAAATTTTTAATTTCTTCTTTAAAGATTGCGCTCTCTATGAATTTTTTAAATACTGGCAAAGCAGCTTTAGAACCAGTCTCATACTTACCTAAAGACTTTGGATTATCATAACCAATATAAACCCCTATTGTTAAATCTGATGTAGAGCCAATAAACCATGCATCAAAGTTATCATTTGTTGTTCCAGTTTTTCCAGCCAAAGGCACGTTTAAACTCTTAAGTTTTTTTCCAGTACCTCTTGTGACGACACCTTTAAGCATAGAAGTTATTTGATAAGCTGTTTCTTTGCTTATAACTTGATTATTTGTTTCCGTAATTTTTGGAGTAGAAAAACTATCCTCTTTACTAACTATTAGACATCCTTCACATTCTCTGTTGTCAGAATTATATATCGTTTTTCCTCTCCTATTTTGAATTCTGTTTATTAAAATTGGGTTTACCTTTTTTCCGCCATTTATAAAAGTGCAATAGGCATTTGTTAATTTTAAGAGAGTTGTTTCATTAGAGCCTAAAGATACAGACAAAAGTTCAGGAACATTATCATAAACTTCTAGATTTTTTGATATATTTGAAATTTTCTTAAAACCTAAGGTTTGTGCAACTCTAACTGTCATCAAATTTCTAGATTTTTCTATACCCTTTCTTAAAGTTGATGGACCGTAAAACTTTTTCCCATAATTTTCAGGTTTCCAATTTTTTAATCCTTCACCCTGCTCACTAACAAAGGGAGCATCCAAAATAATTGAATTCGGTAAAAAACCATTTTCTAACGCCGCAGCGTAAACTATAGGTTTAAAAGCTGAACCTGGTTGTCTTTTTGCTTGTGTAGCTCTATTAAATTCACTCGAAGTAAAACTGTATCCACCAACTAAAGCTTTGACTTTTCCATTATGCGGATTCATAACTACAATGCTTCCGTTAACAAGTGGTAGCTGTTTTAAAACCCAATTATTATTTTCTTTTTTGATAAAGATTAAGTCACCTACTTTAAAAAGATCTTTAAAATTTTTCTTACCTGTCCATTTCAAATTTTCAAAAATTAATTTTTCATTTAAATCATCTTTAAATATTTTTATATCTACTTTATAATCATCAATATCTAATACCTGTGCAATTTTCCAATTTAACGTTTGATCAATATTTAAATTTTTTATTTTGTTTTCCCATTGTGCATCATTGAAAATATTTGTAATAGGTCCTCTCCAACCATGACGTTTGTCATAAGTTTCAATACCATAGCGCAAAGAATTTAAAGCTGCTATTTGATATTTTCCATTTAAAGGTGTGTTTACTGATAAACCTTCAGAGTAAAGTTTTTTAAAACCATAGTCATTGTTTATAATTCTTCTGACTTCCTCTGTATATGATCTTGCTTCTTTTATAAGTGATATTTTTCTTTTTTTTAAAACAATTTTTTCTTTTGAAAATCTTTTTAATTCTTCATTGCTTATATATCCATTTTCTTCTAAATTTATTAGAACTAAATTTCTTCTTTTTTTGGCTAAAGAAATATCTTTATAGGGATTATATTTGCTTGGAGCCTTTGGTAAGGCAGCTAATAAAGCTGCCTCTTTGTAATTCAATTCTTTTACAGATTTATTAAAATACTCTAAACTAGCTGATGCAACACCGTATGTTCCTTCACCAAGATAAATTTCATTAAGGTATAGTTCTAAAATTCTTTTTTTTGTATATGCTTTTTCAATTCTAAAAGCTAATATTGCTTCTCTAATTTTTCTTCTTAATGAAACTTCATTCGTTAAAAGAAAATTTTTTGCAACCTGTTGTGTTATTGTGGATGCACCTTCTAACCTTTTATCTAAAAATATATTCTCAATATTTTTTATTAATGCACGCGTAACACCTCTTGCATCAACCCCTGGGTGATTAAAAAAATTTTTATCCTCTGCTGATAAAAAAGAGTTAACTACTTTATCTGGAATAGAGTCATATGGAATAAATAACCTTTTTTCTATTGAGTATTCAGCTATTAATTGACCTGCATCGTCATATACCCTAGTTAAAACAGAAGGTTCATACACAGATAATTTCTTTGTGTCAGGAAGACCATGTGAAAAGTACCAAAAAGCAGAAAATATTAAAAAAATCCCTAATAAAAATAAAGACGTTAAAATCTTAAAAGTTCCAAAATATATCTTTTTCATGTATCAACCTCATTTAATTAACCTTTATATTTTGGCTTTCTTAAGGCAATTTCAGCAATGTAAAATTGTCGTTTTATAATCTTAAAAAAAATGTATAATACAACCAATTAATTATTTATGAATTTTAAACTAATTATCAAAAAATCTAAATCAAAAATTATGAACGGAATTTACCTAAAATGCAAAAAAATTTATATATCGATGCATCGCATCCAGAAGAAACTAGAATTGTACTCAAATCAGAATCAAATATTGAAGAGTACGAATCTGAAAATAAGAACAATTTAAATCTAAAAAGTAATATTTATTTAGGCAAAGTAAGTAGAGTTGAACCCTCTTTACAAGCTGCTTTTATTGATTTCGGAAGAGAACGTCATGGCTTTTTAGCATTTAATGATATTCAATCAGACTACTATCAAATTCCAACTGAAGATAAAGATCAGCTTCAAAAAGCTGAAGAGAAAATAAGAGAAGATCTCAAAGAAAAAACTGAAACAAAAGAAGATTCTCCAAATGATAATAAGGAGGAAAACCAAGTTGAAAATAATGAGGAAAACCAACCAGAAAAAATCAGAGAAAAATTAAAAAACAGATACGGAATAAGAAGATATAGAATTCAAGAAGTTGTTAGACCGGGTCAGATAATGCTAATACAAGTTATGAAAGAAGAAAGAGGCCAAAAAGGAGCTGCCTTAACTACTTTCGTTTCTTTGGCAGGAAAATATATAGTTTTAATGCCGAACACTGCTAAGGGAGGCGGTATCTCTAGAAAAATATTTAATTATGAGGATAGAAATAGAATAAGACAAATTTTAAAAGATATTCAAATTCCAAAAAACATGGGACTTATAGTGAGAACTGCCGGGGCTAGAAAAACAAGAAATGAAATTGAAAATGATTTACAAAATACGATCTCTGTTTGGGAAAAAATAAAAAATAATGCTATTAGTTCAGTTGCACCTATATTAATTCACGAGGAAGGTGACATTATAAAAAGAACTCTAAGAGACGTGTATGATAATGACACTAAATATATTCATGTAGAAGGTAATGAAGGATATCAGAAAGCTAAATCTTTCATGAAGGAATTCATGCCTAGAAACTCTAAATATGTTAAAAAATATAGAGGAAAAATACCATTGTTTCATAGCGCGGGTATTGAAAAGGATTTAAATAAAATTTTTGAACCGATTGTCAAATTGAAATCTGGTGGCTACTTAGTAATTAGCCCAACTGAAGCATTGGTGGCAATTGATGTAAATTCGGGACAATCCACTAAACAAGTAAATATTGAGAAAACTGCACTTAACACTAATTTAGAAGCAGCAGAAGAAATTGCTAGACAAATAAAAATAAGAGACTTGTCGGGACTTATAGTTGTGGATTTTATAGATATGATGAATTTCCACAATAAAAAAATGGTTGAAAGAAAAATGAGAGAAAAACTTAAACTAGATAGGGCCAGAATTCAAGTTGGAAGAATAAGTAATTTTGGTCTCTTGGAGATGACTCGTCAAAGGCTAAAAGAAAGTTCAATTAAATGGGAAACAAATTTATCGATGGAGTCATTTGCACAAAAAATAATTAAAAAAATAGAAATGTTAGCGTTTTCAAATAAAACTAAGACGATTGAAGCATTTGTTCCTGAAAAAGTATGTATATATCTAAAATCATATTTTAAAAATGAAATAGATTTTTTTGAAAAAAAATATAAATATAAAATTAGTATTAATTCAGATAGTAAACTTATTATTCCTGAATATAAAATATCTTTATTTAATAAAAATAAAAAAATAATAAATCAATTTGAAAATTTTAAGGATTTAAAGAAAGATAATAAAAATAAAATATTAAAATTTTCTTCAAAATATAAAAAAAAGAACCCTGATTTAAATTTAAAACCTAAGAAAAAGGGTTCTGAGCTTGGTAAAATTTTATGGGTAAGAAGAAAAAAAAAGTTAAACTAGATTAAACCTTTCGTGGGACTGCTACTTGAACCATAAATTTGTTCCTTAATTCTACCGGCCAAATAAGAGTCTCTTCCAGCTATTACCGCATGTTTCATAGATTTAGCCATCAAGATTGGATTTTTTGCTTTTGCTATTGCTGTATTAATTAATACTCCATCACAACCAAGCTCCATTGCAATAGCTGCATCTGAAGCAGTTCCTAATCCTGCATCAACAATTACTGGAACTTTCACGTTGTTAATTATTATTGATAAATTTAATTTATTTTTTATTCCTCTTCCTGATCCAATTGGCGAAGCTAAAGGCATAATTGCAGAAGCGCCCAAATCTTCCAGCTGTTTTGCCATAAGAGGATCGTCCGAACAATAAACCATAACTTTAAATCCTTCTTTAACGAGTACTTTAGTGGATTTCAAAGTCTCGATCATATTAGGATATAAAGTTTTTTTATCTCCTAAAACTTCAAGCTTAACTAATTTCCAGCCCCCTATTTCTCTTGCCAATCTCAAAGTTCTTAGAGCATCTCTTGAATTAAAACATCCTGCTGTATTTGGTAAGTAAATAATTTTTTTAGGATTTAAGTAATCCATTAAGACTGGTTTTTTTTTATCTAAAATATTTACTCTTCTTACGGCAACTGTTACCATATCCGCTCCCGATGCTTTTACAGCTGCAGCCGTTTCCTCGAAATTTTTATATTTTCCTGTACCAACTATAAGTCGAGATTTTAAAACATATTTTCCTATTTTGAGTTTATCCATATTTTTACCCACCACCAATGAACTGGACAATTTCTATTCTATCTTTATCTTTAAGTATTTTATTTTTATACATTGGTTTAGGTAAAATTGTGCCATTAAGCTCAATTGCAATCTTATTTTCATTAAGTT
>CETH01020218.1_pt1 | contig 13726 bp, 15 predicted proteins | sample 361461 | NCBI WGS metagenome assembly CETH01 (sample SAMEA2622695, study PRJEB7988) | marine metagenome | isolation source: saline water (ENVO:00002010), including
CGGGACAGCTTTTATAAAAAAGGAATGTCTCATAAACGATCGTTTATGAAAATTTCAATTTAAGTTTAAATTTGATTATGCTACAGGGTTATGGATATGTTTTCTTAAGTGATTTCTTAATGTTTTTTTCTGGGATGTGGTGGGATAGATGGGCTTGTAATCTTCCACGTTCAGAATTAAATAGATTATAAATCTCGTTATTTTTAAATGTTCCAGGCGAATATGTGTTGTATACTTTTTCGTTCAATAGTCGAATAAGGTCTTTATCTGGAATTTTATTTATTATCTCTTTAACGATACCTATAGGTATTCTACTAAGTCCTATTTGATGAAGAAGATTGTACTTTTGTTTAGTTCGGTTCAGTAATATTATTTCTTTAAATTCAGGAGATTCTAATAAACCAGCGTCCTGATACCAACTCATAACCATGGAAATTATCGTTTCTTTTCCATTTCTAACAGCATGTTGTAGAAGCGTAAATCCAGCTTCAGTTCGATTTAGTAATATTGTTTCTTTAAATTCAGGAGATTCTAATAAACCAGCGTCCTGATACCAACTCATAACCATGGAAATTATCGTTTCTTTTCCATTTTTAACAGCCTCTTGTAGAAGCGTAAATCCATCTTTACTTTGATTCAGTAATACCTCACCTATTTTTTCAGGAAAACAATGTCTTATTTCTTGAAACAAACAACGAACGTTTTCTCTAATAAGATCCGAATCTAATTTAAATTTAGACCCAATATGAATAATATCTTGTAAATGTGAACACCTGTTGATGCTTAATTCTAATAAGCTGTTGGGATTATCGCTAATAATCATTTTTACTGTGTATAGGTTTAAATGTTCTTTAAATTTAAGTGTTTCCATAATGTATGAGTGTAACTTTTTTGCTGTTTCAGACCTTGCATCTAAATAAGGTATACCAAACACCGGAAATAGACGGTAAAGCCTAGTAGAGCTTACGGTCTCATCTTCGAAAGAGTTGGCACGTGCACCTATAGGACTTATTGAAATATCTGAAGTCGATCTTATAGAGCTGAATTGATCTGTTATATTAGTTAGATTCATAATAATTCTCCTTAATTTTTATTTTTTAATTTATTGTTTTTATTTTTTTGATGTGACAAAGCAAAAAACACCGAATAACGGTGTTCTTATCAATTAGTCTAGAGAAAATTAAATTTTAGAATTCAGTCACACAATCATTGCTAAATGGTGATCCTAATTTCCCCTAGAATAGGGGAAATTGTTGAAATGTAAAGGAGGCAGGTTTTTTCCAACTCCAACGAAGATTACCAGCGACAAATGGAAATCGATTTAATAAATAGGCTACATTAAATTCTTGTTTTGTTATCATAATTATTTTTTCTTTATTATACCCTTTTTATTTCAAGTTCTTATAGTGTTATCGTGTTTTAGAGACAATCAATTTCATTTAGTTGATTTTTAAGAAGATGTGTCTCAGAAACGATCGTTTATGGGATACATTTTTTGATGGATAAATTATGACATCATTTTTACGAGTTTCATAGTTTCATAACCCTAAAAAAATAACGATGAAATAGATTGATGAAGTTGATTTCGTTTAATAGCTTCTGCCAACATTGGCGCTAACGAAATTTGTACCAAATTCTCAAACTGCTTTGATTCAGGTAAATAAATTGAATCTGTTGTTACAACTTCTTTAAACCCAGCTGTTGATAACCGCTCTACTGCAGGGCCAGAAAATACAGGATGTGTTGCCGCGACATAAATATCCTTACAACCATGTTTTTTTAACGTTGATACACTGGATGTAATAGATCCAGCTGTATCAATCATATCATCAATAATTAACAAATTTTTTCCTTCAACATCGCCAACAATATTGGTAATTTCTGCTACATTATGTTGCGGTCTTGTTTTATGTAAAACAACTAAGTCTGCACCTAACTGATCGCCTAGCTTTTTAGCAAATTTAGCTCGTCCTGTATCGGGTGCTACTACCGCTAAGTTCTCTAATTTCTTTTCTTTAAAATAATCTACAAATAATGGTAAACATGTTAGATGATCTACCGGCTGATTAAAAAAACCTTGAATTTGATCTGAATGCAAATCTACTGTAATGAGCCTGTCAAATCCTACTGCGGATATTAAATCTGCAATTAAACGGCTACTAATAGGTTCTCTAGGTGCTGACTTCTTATCTTGCCTTGCATATCCAAAATGAGAAATGACTACATGTACTCGCTTGGTTGATGCACGCTTCAAAGCGTCTAAAATTAAAAATAATTCCATATAATCATCATTAGGATTTAGTCCTATTGATTGAATTACATAGGCATCTATTCCACGAATTGATTCACCTATTCGAGCATAATTTTCTCCACAACTAAATTTTGATAACTCAATCTTTGATAAAGGAACACTTAATATACCGGCTATAGCTGAGGCTAAGTCAGGATTAGAAGATCCAGAAAATAACCGCATTGTCTCTAATGATTGTTCCATAGGTTTTGTAGTATATTAATTTTTTATTTCAAAGTCAATTTTCATCTAAATGATATTCTGAATATACACCATGTTTAGCAGTAAATGTTTCTTTATTTAAATCAATTACCAGGTAATCTGTTTTAATATTATCTTTTTTATCTTTAATCACCTTTACATTGCCAAAACATTCTACTATCGATGTTTCATCATACAGTTTTAATCTATCACAATAAATTATCTTATCTGATTGAATAATTTTTATATTGCCTAATAAAACTGTTTCTTTTTTTTGCCCGTCAAACAATAATTTATCACATGTAATAGTCGTTTCTTGATTTAAAGAGTTTTTTATATCTTCATTTGATAAATCTCTTTTTAAGTCTTTATCAATGGCCCAATCTAGATTTTGCAATGAAATGGATACATCTTGATATAACTGCATTGTATCATTCGATTGATTATAGTTTGCCGAATAAGCAGCTATATCTTTATCTGCCTGCGTTAATTTAACATTTCCTGTAACATATAATTGATCCCCTTCATCACTTTCATAAAATTCACCTTCATCCGCATATAACACACTATTTTGTTCTCTTAACGATTTTTCTTGTTCATCTAAATTCTCATCTATATTTTTTGATGCAAACTGCTCAAACCTTAAACTTCCTGATAAAATAGAATATTTATCATCAATATAAATAACCATTTTATTTCCAGATACAAAAAATTCTTCTGATTCAATATGAAATCCATTATCGATATAGGCTACCTTTGTTTCATTATCAATTTCAGCTCCAACAATAGGCTTAATCGTATGAGAATCTTTTATTAACTCAACCCCTTTTTTCAAATAAACTCTCTCTGAATTACTGTAATAACGTAACTCATCTGATTTAATTACAATCGGATTTTTGTCAGGATCTTCGTCAGCTGCAATTAACCCTGCTTCTTCTGTTTTTTCCTGATGTAAAAAGCGGGCTTTTGCTCCATTTGTAACGGTTATTGAATTAATCTTAGTATTAATTTTAATTTTTGAGGCCTCAATTGAATCAATAATTACATCGCCATCTGAATCATAAATCACGCCTGACAAAATTGAATCAGCATAATACATTGACCGATTTTTTTTAGCCCAGGCATCATTTACCGTTACTTGCCAATTTAATTTTCCATTCTCATACCCCATAATCTGAGACTCTAAAATTTCCACTATTTTTTCATCTTCAACGATCTCTTGTTTATCATAATAATCATATAGAAAACTTCCTATCACTAATAGCATTCCCATACTTATTACAAGAACTACATATTTTTTGATAGATGTTATATTCATAATGCTTTTTTTAATGCTTAAAATGTCTAGATCCAGTAAATACCATGGATACCTTGTTTTTATCACATGCATCAATGGACTCTTGATCTCGCTTAGAGCCTCCTGGCTGAATGATGGCATTTATACCATATTTAACACATAAATCTACTGAATCTTTAAATGGAAAAAATGCATCTGAGGCCATCACTGCTCCTTTAGCATTTTTCCCCGCCTTTTCTAAGGCAATATTAACTGAATCAACACGGCTCATCTGTCCAGCACCAATCCCTATCGTTTGCCCATCTTTAACTATTAAAATAGCGTTTGATTTAATATACTTTACTAATGAAAATGCAAACTCTAGATCATTCATTTGTTTTTTTGTTGGGGCTTCTTTTGTTACACAATTAAATAATTTTGATGACACTTTTTTGTCGTCAGAAGTTTGAATTAAAAAGGCTCCATTAATATCACGTAAAATAATATTATTATCGTCTGTTTTCTTTTCTAACTCTCCTGTTTCTATTAAACGTAAATTTACTTTTTTTGATAACATAGCCTTTGCTTCTGAATCAAATCTGGGTGCTACAATTACTTCAATAAATGTTTGTGATAACTCCTTGGCTGTTTTAATATCCACCACTCTATTTAAGCCCACAATTGATCCAAATGCGGATATCGTATCCGCTTCATAAGCACGCCTATAGGCTATATCTAAGCTATCGCCTACCGCTGCTCCGCATGGGTTTGTATGCTTTATTATGACAGCTCCTGGTAATTGAAACTCACTTACAATGGCGATAGCTGCATCTATATCTAAATAATTATTATAAGATAACTCTTTTCCATGTAATTGATTTAAGTTTTTTTTCGGCTCTTTTCGCTTTTTATAAATAGCGGCTTGTTGATGTGGGTTTTCTCCATATCTTAAATCCGTCAGTTTTTCTAATGCCATTGTTAAATACTGAGGTAATATAGTTGTATTCTTTTCACCAATTTGATTAAAATAATCTGCAATTGAAATATCGTATTCAGCTATCAACTTAAATGCCTTAACAGCTAAAGATTGCTTTGTTTGTTTTGTTAACTTCCCTTTATTATCAACCAACTCTTTTTGAATTGATTGATAATCTTTAATAGAAGTAACGACACCGACGTGTTTAAAGTTTTTGGCTGACGCTCGAATCATTGTTGGGCCACCAATATCAATATTTTCTATCGCTTCTTCTAATGTTACATCTTTTTTCTCAATTGTCTTTTCAAAGGGATATAAATTGACGATCACAAGATCAATTAATTCAATACTATACTCATCACACGTTTGTTTATGCTCTTTATTATTTCGATCTGCTAAAATCCCTCCATGCACCTGTGGATGTAAGGTTTTTACTCGACCATTTAAAATTTCTGGAAACTTTGTTAATGATTTAATAGATTTCACAGCTAACTTATTTTTTTCTAATAACGTTAACGTTCCTCCCGTTGAATAAATAGTATATCCTAATGATAATAAACACTCTGCAAACTCAATAATCCCCTCTTTATCTGATACACTTATAATGGCTTTTTTCATCGTATTTATTACCTCACTTTATACTTAAACTTTCTAATACTTTTTGAATTGCTCTTGGGTATAGGCTATGCTCTTTTACTAATATTTTTTCAGATAATGTTTCTTCTGTATCCTCAGCACTTACAGCTACAATATCTTGCAAAATTAAGGGTCCTCCATCTAAAACATCGTTTACATAATGCACACTACACCCCGCAAAAGATACTCCATAATCAAGCGCCTGCTTTTGTGCATTTAACCCTTTAAAAGAGGGAAGTAATGACGGATGAATATTAATCACTCTATGTTTAAATGCTTCTAAAATAGTTTCTCCTACTATTTTCATGTACCCTGCTAAACATAACAACTGTACCGAACACCCTTTTAAAATTCGACATATATCATCTTCATATTCTTGCTTGCTTGAAAAGTCTTTTATATCCAATACAAATGTTGTGATACCTAATTGTTTTGCTATTTCAATCCCTTTCGCATCTCGTTTATCACTAATCACAACATTAACAGTTGCATTTATTTGATTAGCTTGACAGGCCTTAATAATAGCTTCCATATTAGAGCCTCTTCCTGAAATCAAAATACCTAATGCTATCTTAGACATACACAACCTCTTGATTCCCTTTTTGAATCGTACCTATCTTATAGGCTCCACACTCTTTAATAGACTCAGCTGAAATAACAACCATACCAACCCCCATATTAAAAACCCGATACATCTCTTCTTCTTTAATATCACCATATTTTTGAATCTGATCAAATATCGGCAAAACCTGAATCATTGCTTTATCAATCATAGCTGATACCCCTGTTGGTAATACACGATTTACGTTCTCTTCCAGCCCACCACCCGTAATATTAGCTATCCCTTTAATATCATAGGATTTGATTAACTGATTTATATCATTGACATAAATTTTAGTGGGCGTTAATAACGCGTCTATATTAGCATGTTGTAACAAAGTGGTCTGCTTAATAACGTTTCTAATTAATGAATAGCCATTACTATGACATCCCGATGCCGGTAAGGCATAGACACTATCACCTTCTTGAATCGATTTTCCATCAATCGCTTTTTCTTTATCTACTACACCAACACAAAAACCTGCGATGTCTAAATCTTCAGGTTGGTACATATCATTCATTTCCGCTGTTTCACCACCAATTAAAGAGCACTTAGCTTGTTTACAGCCTTCTGCAATTCCACCAACAACACGTTTAATAATAGCGGCATCCACTTTATGACAGGCAATATAATCAAGAAAAAATAAGGGGTTTGCACCCATACATATCAAATCATTAACACACATCGCAACACAATCAATGCCTACTGTATCAAGTCCATTATAGTCTATTGCTAATCGAATTTTAGTACCAACACCATCGGTTGCAGATACTAAAATAGGCTCTTTATAATCATCTTTTGGAAACTGAAAACCCGCAGCAAATCCACCAATATTAGCTAGAACTTGTGCGGAATGTGTTGATTTAACAACCTCTTTAATATTTTCAACAGCTCGATTGCCTTCATCAATATTAACGCCGGATGATTGATAGTCCATAGACATTAAATTTTAAGCGATCTAGTTTGTTTTATAAAGAGTTTAAATGCTTATTCTTTGTTTTGGTTTATTATTGATTCTTATAACGGTATTATTTCACAGCTTCTATAATGTGTTTTTTCAAGATTCTCGAATCCTATTTTTTGTCTAAATATCCCTGCAATATAAAGGCAGCAGCCATACTATCGATTTTTCCTCGTTGTTTTTTTTGATTATACCCAAGATCTTGCAACTGACGTGATGCTGCAACGGTTGAATAGCGTTCATCATAGGATGTTACAGGTATACTCACTTCTTCTGTTAAATTAGTCATAAATTTTTCTATCTCTAAACATTTATTATTTTTTTTACCATCTTGATTATAAGGCATCCCAACAATAATTTCTTTTATATTATTTTCCTCAAGTAATTGCTGAATAGTCTTTATTAACTCATCAGATTGCTTAATAAAAGGTCGTGGTTGAGCAGTTAATCCTAAACCATCTGATATAGCAACTCCAATTCTTTTTTCACCATAATCTAGCGCCATAACACGTCCCTCTTGAAGACGACTCATGTTGTTAATAACTCTCTACTAAAAGCCATAATCTGGTCTAAGTCTTGGATCGCAATCCCACCCGCTTGTGCCATCGTTGATCGACCTCCCCCTCCTCCACCATATTTTTCTGTAATTTTTGACACTAATGTATTCGCTGCAAAGTCTTCCTGTTCGATATTTGATTTAACTAAAACAACGCCTTTGTTATCAACACTTGCTGCTAACACCACAATTAATTTGTTTTTTTGACTCGTTAATTGATCCGCAATCTGTCTTAAACTAGCTATCGACACATTATCAAGTCGCTTAATAATGCAGGTACCATCTTGGTTTACAATAGCTTCTTGATCAGCTACAAGCTGTTTGATTAACAAGGTATTACCCTGCTGTTCCTGGCTACTTTTTTCTTTTCTAATGATCTTCTGAATAATTTTTAAGCGCTCTTTGATTGTATCAAACTGCTCACTATAACTTATTTTTTCTTCAAGTGATCTTAACGTCTTAGATTTAGCTAATATAACTTCTATATCACTAAGATCTTTTTGTAGGTTTTTTACTTGAACAATCTCTTTTTCTGAAAGACATTTATCAAATTCTATTTTTGCTTCATTATAATGCTTAGAAATAATCTCGTTAATATAGTCACTAACCCGTTCATTCCCCGCTATCGCCTCAATACGTCGCGTTCCTGCTGAAATAGCAGCTTCTGATACAATCTTTACCACATCGACTTGCTTACTATTTTTCACATGGGTTCCCGCACATAGTTCAATAGACTCGCCACCAATATCAACGACTCTTACTCGATTTGGATCATATTTTTCTCCAAACAAAGCCATCACACCTCGCTGTTTGGCAGTCGCTAATGATTCAAATGAAATAGTTATCTCTAAAGAGTCCTTAATTAATGTATTAATTTTAAACTCAATACCTTTTAATGTTTCCTCAGATACTTTTTCAAAATGAGAAAAATCAAATCGTAACCGATCATGATCAACTAAACTTCCTGCTTGATGGACGTGTTCACCTAATTCTTGTCGTAATACTTCATGCAATAAATGAGTCGCTGTATGATGTCTTGCCATCCCTACTTTTTCTTCTGGCTTTGTAATTACTCTTGCTTCTCCCCCTCTTGCTACCGTTAAATCTTCGGCTAAATGCAAATCTAATCCATCAAATAAACTGGCAGTTACATCACTACTATTCTCACTTTGCTGTTGATCAAATTTTGAAGCCGATCGAGATCGTTCACGTTGCTGTTCTAATAAAGTTTCAAATTCAACTAAATCAACGGTTAATTGTTTCTCTTTTGCTAATACGGTTGTTAAATCAATTGGAAAACCATAGGTATCATATAATTTAAACGCATCTTTTCCAGTAATAATGGAGTTACCTCCTAAATTGGAAACTACGGTTTCAAACAATGCTAAGCCTGTATTTAACGTTTGTAAAAAACTTTCTTCTTCCGCTCTTACAACTTGCTTAATATACTCTTTTCTATCATTAATCTGTGGATAAGCGTTCCCTAAACTAGCTGAGACTGTATCAATTAACCGATACATTATCGGCTCTTGAAAACCCAATTGTTTTGCATACCGACAGGCTCGTCTTAATAATCGACGTAATACATACCCTCTCCCTTCATTAGATAATAAAACATTATCGGCAATACCAAATACTAAGGTTCGAATATGATCTGCCATAACTCGATGTGGCATACCTTTTTTAGACTCGTCATAAGGGGTACCTGATAAGGCTTCTATTTTAGTAATCAATGGTTGAAATAAATCCGTTTGATAATTGGATGGCGTTCCTTGTAAATAAGCCGCTATTCGTTCTAATCCAGCACCTGTATCGACGTGACAGGCAGGCAGTGGCTCTAACTCTTTATTAGCAAGACGATTATATTGAATAAACACTAAGTTCCATAACTCTATAAAACTTCCATCATTTAACATAGCTTGGTCAACATGATCTGGAATGGGTTCATCTTTTAAATAAACATGTATTTCGGAACATGGTCCACATGGACCTGTTGTTCCCATTTCCCAAAAATTGTCTTTAGCATCACATTTTACAATTTGTTGATGGGATATATTTGTTTCTGATTTCCATAACGCTAAACTTTCTTCATCTTCTTCAAAAACAGTTGCCACTAACTTATCTTTAGAAATTTTAAAAACATCTGTAAATAGTTCCCAAGCCCACACAATAGCTTCTTTTTTATAATAATCACCAAACGACCAATTTCCTAACATTTCAAATGATGTTAAATGCGTTGAATCATTACCTACATCTTCTAAATCATTATGTTTACCAGATACTCGAACACATACTTGAGAATTAACAGCACGTTGGTAAGGCCGGGTTCCTGTTCCCAAAAATACATCTTTAAACTGGTTCATTCCTGCATTAATAAATAACAAGGTTGGATCATTATCTGGAATAATCGGTGATCCAGGTACGATTTCATGCCCCTTATCTTTAAAAAACTCTATAAACTGCGATCTAATTTCAGTACTTTTCATCTTAAGTTTAAGTATAACGAAGATGCCATCTTAATAAAAGAATTATACATTTTTTTACTTCTAAACTATTTATAAATATTACAGAAAATTCTACAAATATTGTTCGAAGAAACTATTTATGTATTCGCCAACTGTATCTTGCTTTAATGATATCTTCTCTGAATTATATTGATTTAATAAGTTTTTTATTTCTTCTTTGTTATCACACTTCTCAATATCTTGTATCATCTGAGGAATGTTCTTTAACGAATCAGAAAACAATAGATCATCTTTATCTTTTCTATTTAACTCATGTTGTATTCCATCACTTGTTATTTCTTGACTTGTTAAAAACTCGTCAACGTCATTAAAATATTTTTTTATTTGTGATGGATTTTTTTTTTCATTATTGGAATTTAAATTGTTTAATATCTTGCGAAAGTCTTCGTCTATCGGATTATCTCTAAAGAAAGCTTTATGTACTTCATGTAAATTTTTTATAATTTTTTTTGCAGCAGGATCCAATCTAACTACACCTTCTATTTTCTTGACACGAATTATTTTTTTTACAGGTTGATGTAATAAGGTTTTTGGTAATAACATGAAATAATTTTATGTAGTTTTTTTCTTTCGTTTAAATTTTTTTAACAAATCAAACCATCCTGTAATATCAGTGGCTACCTCTACTCGAGTAATCATTTTTCTAACACCAATAAAAACACGAATTAATTCAAATAATCCATAAATAGATAATATACAAATTACTACTAATAATAACTGAATGATATCACTGGTATTTAATGTCATGCTAATCCCCTATAAATACTTATTTTTTTGCTTTTCGATCATCAATCATTTTAGATATTTTATCAAATCCGTTTTCAATGGCATCCAGAGTTTTATTAACAACTTCTTCTGTATTTTCAGTTGGTTTAACATGGACAGTCTTTTTTTTCTTTTTTGTTGCTTGTGTTGTTGTTTCTTGTTCATCATGATTTTCTTCGTCAACATCTTCTTCATCTTGTAATAACCAAACGGCACCTACAACACCAGCTAATAATCCAAGGATCGCACCTTCTAAAAATTTACTTTTACTCATGAATAACACCTCGATCAGGATTTAGTTTTATTATAATATTAAATTCAGACAAACCTGTAAATGATTAGGATATTTATTTATGACAACAAATCCATGCATATCTATTTCGGAACTTAACCATATTATTAAGTTCTCTCTTGAGTCAAATCCTGTCTTAGCTGATATCTGGATTACCGGAGAAATTACTCAATTTAAACACTATGCAAAAGCCAATCAATATTATCTATATATTAGCGATGGAAAGGCCGTCATTAATTGTGTAATGTATGCTAAAACATTATCGTTTTTAACCTTTAAACCAAGTATAGGTCAACAGGTCTTTGTTAGAGGAAAAATACTTTTTTTCCAAAACAAAGGGTCTCTTATTTTTCAAATTGCTTACATGACTCCGGATGGGATGGGTGCGGAAATAAAAAAATTAGCAGAATTAAAAGCACAGTTTAAAAAAGAAGGTTTTTTTGATCCTCATACTAAACTTCCTTTACCATTATATCCTGAAAAAATTGGATTGATTACATCGCTTGATTCTGCAGCTATGGGAGATTTTGTTACTACATTACGTCAAAGCAATCGCTACTCTGAACTTATGGTTATCCCTACAACGGTACAAGGATCACATGGTGTATTATCACTTTCAGAAAGTATTGATTTAGCTATTAATCAGCATTGTGATCTTATCGCCATTGTTCGGGGTGGTGGATCTACTCAAGATTTAAGTCTTTTTAATGATGAAAATTTATGTCGAAAAATTCAAGCTTCACCCATTCCTACTATAACAGGGATTGGTCATCAAACGGATGAATCACTGGCTGATTTAGTGGCTGACGCGTCAGCCGTCACTCCGACAGCCTGTGCAAATCACATTACAAAACCGTTACTTGATCTTCAACAACGCTTACATGAGGTTTATTTACAATTTACTAACCTTATTTCTAATAAAATTAATGATATCTATCAAACTGCTATTCATGCTAATCAACTCTTACAATCACATGTCGAACATTCTCTTACATTGTATGAGTCTCGAATTACTCATCTTTCTCAATTAATCGTCACCTTAAACCCTCTTAATACTTTATCCAAAGGGTATTCCATTACCACACATCATGGAAAACCAATAACATCTACCAAGAATCTTTCAAAAGATGATATGATTAGCACAGCATGTGTTGATGGCACAATTGATAGCATTATAAAGGAAATTCATTATGACAAAAAAAACTCCAAAAAAAACCATTAACTCTCTCTTAGAATCATTAGAAACCCTTGTTAAAGATGTTGATAATATTGATACGTCTCTTGAAGATACGCTTACTAAGTATGAAAAAACCATTTCTATATCAAAAGAACTTTTAACATTATTAAATAAACAAAAAGAGACCTATACTGTTTTAAAACAAAAACACGATGATTTATTAAGTTAATATTATGATTGATACTGACTTAACATTTGATACCCTTCAATCAGCCTATTCTTCCAAAATAGAATCCTTTATGCTAAGTATGATTGATCAAACTATTACGGATGAACGATCTGTTTTAAATGATGCTATTCGACATAGTTTATTAAATGGTGGCAAACGTATTCGTCCTTTACTCACCATTGCTGCTAATAGTTTATTTTCTAATGATGTTGATGCAATCTTGCCTCTTGCTTGTAGCTTAGAGATTATTCATACCTATTCCTTAATTCATGATGATTTACCTTCTATGGATAATGACGACTTACGTCGTGGCAAGCCTACGTGTCATGTTAAATATGGTGAAGATATTGCTATTTTGGCAGGCGACACTCTCAATACTCTTGCGTTTGAAATTCTATCGACCCATTTAAATTCTTTTTCTGATAAAGCGATATTAACTATTATTCAAATGATTTCAAAACACATGGGTATTGCAGGTTTAGTTGGAGGACAGGTTTTAGATATTAAATCCTCTAATAAACGTTTAAATCTTGAACATCTAAATAATCTTCATCAGAAAAAAACAGGTGCTCTTATTCAATTAGCGATTTCCTCTCCTGCATACCTACATCAGGTAGATCCTCTTGTTATAAAAGAATTAGAATCTTTTGGTTCTCACCTTGGTTTACTATTTCAGATTATTGACGATATTTTAGATGTTGTTGGAAATAAAGATGTGCTTGGAAAAAACCCAGGTAAGGATCAAGCTCTTAATAAACTAACGTATCCAGGCATTATGTCGCTTGATGATTGTCGCGATATTGCTTCTCAGGAAAAGACGAAAGCGCTTGCTAATTTAGATCATTTAGAAAATCACTATAATTATGATACCAAAGCACTGTTAGCTATTCTTAATTTTACATTTGATCGATCGTATTAAATTGGCATCAAATTATGTGTATGCTAAGATTGTACGAATAGGATATTAGAGATGACAAATTTAAAAGAAACAAAACTACTCGATCATTTAACGTTTCCTGATGATTTAAAGGAACTAAGTGTCGAAGATTTAGAGCTTTTAGCTTCAGAAATTCGTACCCGTTTATTGGAAATTGGAAATTTATGTGGGGGGCATTTGGCATCTAATCTTGGTGTTGTTGAACTTACTCTTGTTTTACATACCTTATTTAATAGTCCTACTGATAAATTTGCCTGGGATACCTCGCATCAAACCTATGTTCATAAAATGTTGACAGGTAGAC
>CETH01173993.1_pt1 | contig 13717 bp, 10 predicted proteins | sample 361461 | NCBI WGS metagenome assembly CETH01 (sample SAMEA2622695, study PRJEB7988) | marine metagenome | isolation source: saline water (ENVO:00002010), including
ATACTGTCCAGCAATTATCTCAGCAACTGCAATTCCCTCCTCTTCAGCTTTATGAGCAAGCATTGGACCTTCAACTACATCTCCAATAGCATAAATGTTTTTAACATTTGTTTGAAAATTTTTATTTATTTCAACTCTTTTCTTTTTATTCAATTTGATACCTACTTTGCCAAGATTCAAATTATTTGTATTTGGTTTTCTTCCAATTGAAATTAAAACTACATCACATTCAAAATTGATTTCTTTACCATCTTTAGTATTACAAAGAATATTTGCACCAGTCTTTAATTTTTTTATTGAGCTAACTTTAGTCTCTAAGTGGAATTTTATTCCTTGCTTTTGTAAAATCTTTAAAAATTCTCTCGATATTTCTCTATCAATACCAGGTGTAATATGGTCAAGAGACTCGATTACGTGAACTTCTGAGCCTAGTCTAGACCAAACCGATCCCATTTCTAAACCAATATAACCTCCGCCTATAATAACTAATTTTTTTGGAACAGAGCGTAGTGATAATGCACCCGTTGACGAAACTATTGTTTGTTCATCAAATTTAGTACCAGGAAATGAAATGGGTTCAGAACCAGAGCTAATGACTATTTTATCTGCTTCAATTATTTTTTCTTGATTATTTTTATCAATAATAGAAATCTTATTACTGGTTTTTAGTGATCCAAAACCTTGGAAATGAGTAACTTTATTTTTTTTGAATAAAAATTCAATGCCTTTAGTAAGTACAGTTATAGCTCTTTCTTTATTTTTCATCATTTTATCCAAATTTAATTTTAATTCTCCGATGTCTATGCCTAGTTTAGAAAAGCTTTTTGCCTTATAAAAATTTTCTGATAAATTTAGAAGACTCTTAGATGGAATACATCCCACATTAAGACAAGTTCCTCCTAAAGAGGGATTAGACTCAATGCACGCAGTTTTTAATCCTAATTGAGAAAGTCTTATGGCACACACATATCCTGCAGGTCCTCCTCCTATAACTACAACTTGAAATTTCTCTGACATTTAATCTTTATGGAATAGCTTTCTAGGATCCTCTAAATTATCCTTCACATTTTTTAAAAAAGAAACTGCATCTTTACCATCAATTATTCTGTGATCATAAGATAAAGCTAAATACATCATTGGTCTTGCTTTGATTTCTCCATCAACAATTACTGGTCTTTCAATAATATTATGCATTCCTAAAACAGCTGATTGAGGTGTGTTTAAAATTGGTGTAGACATCATTGATCCATAAATACCGCCGTTACTTATTGTAAATGTCCCTCCTTGAAGATCTTGGATAGTTAATTTTCCATCTTTTGCTTTGTCTGACAATTTTTTAATGTTATTCTCGATATCGGCAAAAGAAAGTTCATCAGACTTCCTAAGAACAGGTACAACTAATCCTCTTTCAGTACCAACTGCGAAACTTATATTATAATAATTTTTATATACTATTTCTTCATTTTCAATTTCTGCATTTATTACGGGGTACTGTTTTAATCCTTCTACACATGCTTTAACAAAAAAAGACATAAATCCTAATTTGACACCATACTGTTTTTGAAATTTTTCTTGATTTTCTTTTCTTAGTTCCATTATTTTTGTCATATCAACTTCATTGAAAGTTGTTAGCATTGCTGCATTCTCTTGAGCTTGTTTTAATCTTTTTGCAATAGTTTGTCGTAGTTTAGTCATTTTGATTCTTTCCTCAGGTCCATATTTAACCATTCTCTCGTTTGGTTTAGGCCTAATTCCCATTGCATTTATCAGATCGCCTTTAAGAATTTGATTATTTTTTCCAGTACCTTTTATATTTGTAATATCTATGTTTTTCTCTTTAACAATTTTTCTTACAGCCGGTGACAGTTCTGATTTTTTGTCTACTTCTTCTGTAAGAATTAGAGCTTCGTCAATTCCATTTAATTTTTCACTTATATTTTCCTCTTCATCTTCGTTAAAAATTTTAAGTGAATCGTCTTTTTTTGGTTCATTAATTTCTATTTTCTCTTTTACAGTTTCAGCTTCTTTTATAATTTCTTCTGTTTCTTTTGGAATTTTTTCGTTATAATCGTTTTTAATAATTCTTTTTTTCTCAATTGAAGGTGACCCATTTTGATTGATTGAACCTAGAATGGCTCCAACTTTTACCACTGAACCATCATTGGCATCAATAGATCCTAAAACTCCTCTTACTGGAGATGGTACCTCTAAATTGACTTTATCTGTCTCTAATTCTACAATAGGTTCATCAGCTTCGACATTGTCTCCAACATTTTTCAACCATTTGGCAACAGTGGCTTCTGTAATACTTTCTCCTAAAGTAGGTACTATAATTGTTTCACTCATATTATTTTTTACTCAAATACTGTATCTATAATCATTTTTTGTTGAGAAAGATGTCTTTTTGCATATCCAGTGGCTGGAGATGCTGCTGGACTTCTTCCAATATAATTAATTTTCTTATTTTTAGCCCCTATATAATCTAATGTCCATTGAATATAATCTCGCACTGAAAACCATGCACCCATATTCTTAGGTTCTTCCTGGCACCAAAAGAATTTAGCGTTTTTGGCAAATTTTTTAATTTCTTTTACTAAAGATTTAACTGGGAAAGGGTAAAGTTGTTCAATTCTATAAAATATCACTTTATCATTTTTAAATTTTTCTCGTGCATTTAATAAATCAAAATATATTTTTCCAGAGCATAGTATTACTTTTTCAATTTTTTCTGGCTTTTTCAGTTTTATAAAACTATTTTCCGTTTGATCTATAGCATGATCCCAAAGCACTCTATGAAAAGAGTTTTTTTTGCTAAAATCCTCAAGATTCGAAACACATAATTTATTTCTTAATAAAGATTTAGGTGTCATAATTATAAGTGGTTTTCTAAAATCTCTGTGTATTTGTCGTCTTAATGCATGAAAATAATTTGCAGGAGTTGTACAATTGATAACTTGTAAATTTTCTTGAGCACATAATTGTAAAAATCTTTCTAGTCTTCCAGATGAATGTTCTGGACCTTGTCCTTCATAACCATGGGGTAGCAGCATTACTAAACCACTAGCTCTTGACCATTTTCTTTCACCTGATGCAATAAATTGATCAATAATTACTTGTGCTCCATTAGCAAAATCTCCAAATTGGGCTTCCCAAATTGTTAGTGTGCTTGGCTCAACTAAACTGTAACCATACTCGAATCCTAGAACTGCAAGCTCCGAAAGAAAACTATCGACTACCTCAAATTTTTTTTGTTTATTAGAAATGTTATTGAGAGGTATATAACGAGAATTATCAGTCTGGTTTCTCAAGACGGAATGTCTCTGGCTAAAAGTTCCTCTTCCAGAGTCTTGACCAACTAATCGAACTGGAAAACCCTCATCAAGAAGTGTGCCAATAGCTAGAGACTCTGCAGTTGACCAGTCTATTCCTTTTTTTTTAATAACTGATTGTTTTCTAAGATCTAAAATTTTAGTTATGGTTTTGTGAATATTTATTTCTTTAGGAATGCTATTAATTTTATCTGAGATACGTAAAATTTTACTTAGATCTACCCCGCTTTGACCTCTTCTATCTTTACCCTTTTCTGGCTTATATCTTGACCATGTCCCCTCATACCATTCTATTTTAGGTTTATAATCTTTTGCAGTTTTATATTGCTCTTCTAAGAGATTTTTAAAATCGACTTTCATTTTTTCGAATTCATCTTGATTTATAATATTATTTTCTACAAGTTTTTTTCCATAAACATTAAGAGTAGTCGAATGAGCTCTTATTTTTTTATACATAAGTGGCTGGGTAAACGATGGTTCATCAACTTCATTGTGCCCAAATCTTCGGTAACAGATCATGTCTATAACGACATCTTTGTTAAATTTTTGTCTAAACTCTATTGCGATCTTTGCACAATGCACTACAGACTCTGGGTCATCACCGTTACAATGTAGGATTGGTGCGTCTACAACTTTTCCTAAATCTGATGGATAAGGACTAGACCTTGCAAATCTTGGGCTAGTAGTAAATCCTATTTGATTATTTACTATAATATGAATTGTTCCTCCAGTATTATGTCCTGGTAAACCTGACATCGAAAAACATTCTGCAACTATACCTTGTCCTGCAAACGCTGCGTCTCCATGTATTAATATTGGAATAACTTTATTTCTTTTTAAATCTTTATGAAAAAATTGTTTCGCTCTGGTTTGACCGAGAACTACGGGATCAACGGCCTCCAGATGTGATGGGTTATCAGTTAAACTGACATGGACTGAATTTCCATCAAATTCCCTATTCGATGATGCTCCTAAATGATATTTTACATCTCCTGCGGAGTCCTCATGAGAATCTGAAAATTCTCCAGCAAATTCGTTAAATATTCTTTTATAGGATTTTTGCAATACATTAGCTAAAACATTTAACCTACCTCTATGAGGCATTCCAATTTTAATTTCTTTTACTCCAAGTTGGCCACCTCTTTTGATAATTTGCTCTAAAGCTGGTATTAAAGATTCTGCTCCATCTAAGCCAAATCTTTTTGTACCTACAAATTTTTTTGCTAGAAATTTTTCAAATTCTTCTGCCTGAATTACTTTATTTAATATTCCTTTTTTTCCTTCTGAGGTGAAATTGATCTTATTTTCCTCTTTTTCCATTCTATTTCTGAACCAAACTTTTTCTATAGGATCTGAAATATGCATATACTCAACACCTATGGTAGAACAGTATATTTTTCTTAATCTTGAAAGTATTTCATTTACTGATGCATAGCCAGAATCCATATATGATCCAATGAATATTTTTTTATCATAATCTTCTTTTTTAAATCCATGATCGTCTGGATGAAGTTCATGTATATATTTCCTTTCCATCATTCCAAGTGGATCTAAATTAGCAATTAAGTGACCTCTAATTCTATATGCTCTTATTAAGGCAATTGCTTTTATAGTTTGTAATTTGGCATCATCTGTATCTTCTGAAGTATCGGCTTTAAGTTTTATTGAATTAATTCCCCAACTTGGCCCTTTAATTTCTTTAAGCACTAATTCAACATCGTCATTCAATCCCTCAAAATATTTGCTCCAACTTTCAGGCAATTTAGGATCTTTTTTTATAAATCTTACATACATATTCTCAATAAATGAGCTATTTGTCTGACTTAAAAACGATTCTTGATGATTATTTAAATTTTTTGATGAACTCATTAGTTTAATAATCTTATTATAGTCTCTGTTAGAATATTTTAAAGTGACAATTTGTTATAAAGAGTTTTACCAATATGGGCGGGCGATTCTGCAATAGTTATGCCTGCATCCTCCATAATCTTTATTTTTTCTTTGGCCGTTCCTTTGCCTCCTGAGATAATGGCTCCGGCATGCCCCATTCTTCTTCCTGGAGGTGCAGTAATACCAGCAATAAATCCAACAATTGGTTTTTTTATTTTATGACTTTTTATAAATTTTGCAGCATCTTCCTCAGCTGACCCTCCTATCTCACCAATCATTACGATAGAATTGGTTTCAGGGTCATTTAAAAATAGTTCTAAACAATCTATAAAATTTGTACCATTTATTGGATCTCCGCCTATTCCAATACATGTTGATTGTCCCAGACCGTTTTCTGTAGTCTGCGCAACTGCCTCGTAAGTTAATGTTCCTGATCTAGAGATTATACCAACAGAACCTTTCTTATGAATATTGCCAGGCATAATTCCTATTTTACATTCGTTAGGGGTTATTATTCCTGGGCAGTTTGGTCCAATTAATCTTGATTTTGATTTAGATAGATTTTTTTTAACTCTAAGCATATCCAAAATGGGGATTCCTTCAGTTATACAAACTATTAGATCTATTTTAGCATCAATTGCTTCAATAATTGCATCCGCTGCAAACTTTGCGGGTACATAAATCATTGATGCATTAGCATTTGTTTTTTTTTTTGCTTCCTGAACAGTGTTGAAAACAGGCCTATTTAGATGGGTCATTCCACCTTTTTTTGGAGTAACTCCTCCTACTAAATTTGTGCCATATTTTATAGATTGCTCTGAGTGAAATGTTCCATTAGATCCAGTGAAACCTTGACATATAACTCTAGTATTTTTGTTAATTAAGATTGACATATTATTTAATTTCTCTAATAATTTTTTGAGTAGCATCGTCTAGATCTAAAGCAGAAATAATATTCAAATTAGAATTTTCTAAAATTTTAATTCCTTCTTCAAAATTTGTTCCTGCTAATCTCACAACTAAAGGAACATTTATTTGTGTCTCTTTAGCAGCATCTACAACACCCTGAGCCAACACATCACATTTCATAATACCACCAAAAATATTTATTAAAATTCCTCTAACATTTTTATCAGACAAAATAATCTTAAAACCAGCTGACACTTTTTCCTTAGATGCGCCACCACCTACGTCTAAAAAATTTGCAGGCTCTTCACCATAAAGTTTTATGATATCCATTGTTGCCATTGCTAGTCCAGCTCCATTAACCATACAACCTATATTTCCATCTAATTTTATATAAGAGAGACCATGCTTGCTAGCCTCTATTTCTGTTGCGTCCTCCTCATTTAAATCTCTTAGTTCTTTTATATCTTGATTCCTAAATATAGCGTTATCATCAAAACTCACTTTTGCATCTAAACAAACGAGGGTCTTTTCTTTAGTTAATATTAAAGGGTTTATTTCAACTAAATTCGCGTCCTTCTCAATAAACATTTTAAAAATTGATTTTATTAAAGATATAGCCTGTTTTTTTTGTTCATCCTTCAAATTAAAAATTTTAATTATTTGTTCACATTCATTTTGTGAAATCTCATCTTTAATTTCAATTTTTGTGGTATTAATTTTTTTCGGAGTGTTCTTTGCAACTTCTTCAATATCCATGCCACCTTGATCACTTGATATAAAAGCTATTTTAGAACTAGACCTGTCTATAAGACAAGATAAATAAAATTCTTTATAAACATCTGAGGCCTCTTCAATATATAACCTTTTTACAATTCTTCCTTTTGGGCCCGTTTGATGAGTAACTAAAGTTTTTCCTAATAATTCTTCAGCAGAGCTAGCTAAATCCTTTAAATTATCTAAAATTTTGATTCCTCCAGCCTTACCTCTTCCTCCTGTATGCACTTGGGCTTTTAAAACTAAATTATTAGTATTGAGAGATTTTGCCTTTTCAACAATTTCTTCAACTGTGAAAGCAAAGGCTCCATTTGGAACATTTATACCATAACTTTTTAATAATTGTTTAGCTTGATGCTCATGAATATTCATTATTATTTAAGAAGATCCTTATCAATTGATATTGCCGACTCCCATAATTTTTTTACTGACTCTATTGAATGCATAAATTGACTTTTCTCTTTTTCATCTAAATTAATTTCTTCAATTTTTTCAACACCATTGCTGCCAATTACTACTGGCACTCCTGCATAAACATTTTTAACTCCGTATTCTCCTTTTAAGAAGACCGCACATGGAAGAAGTTTTTTTTGATTTTTTAAATATGCTTCTGCCATTTCAACCCCTGACGCTGCTGGTGCGTAATATGCAGAACCTTTTTCCAAGAATTTAACAATTTCTGCTCCTCCATCTCTTGTTCTTTGATTAATCTCTTCTAATCTTTTCTCAGACAATTTTCCTTCTTTAACAATATCTAATAATTTTTTTCCAGATATTTTTGTAAATCTAGGAAGTGGAACCATAGTATCTCCATGACCGCCCATTACCATAGCTTCAACTTCCTTAACTGGTACATTTAATTCCTCTGAGAGAAATAATTTAAATCTTGAACTATCTAATATTCCAGCCATTCCAACGACTTTATTATAAGGAAGGCCTGAATATTTCTGAAATGCCATTACCATTACATCTAAGGGATTTGTAATACAAATAACGAATGCATTTGGCGCGTTATTTTTAATACCCTCTGCTACTTGTTTTATAATTTTGAGATTTATTTCAAGTAAATCATCTCGACTCATTCCTGGTTTCCTAGGAACACCAGCTGTTACAATTACAACATCTGAGTTTTTAATATCTTTGTAGTCATCTGTTCCAGTCAATTTAACATTAAACCCATCAACAGAAGATGATTGAGCTATATCTAAAGCTTTGCCTTTTGCTACGCCACTAGCAACATCAAATAAAACAACTTCATTTGCCAATTCCTTTAAACCAAGTAAATGAGCTAAGGTTCCCCCAATTTGACCAGCGCCTATAAGTGAAATTCTTTTCATATTTAATTATTATTTCATTGTTGGCATAATAAATTCTGGATTTGATTTAATTCCAGAAGGCCACCTAGATGTTACTGTTTTAAGTTTTGTATAGAATCTTACTCCCTCAGAACCATGCATAGCGCTATCTCCAAATAATGATCTTTTCCATCCTCCAAAGCTATGAAAAGCCATTGGAACTGGAATTGGAACATTTATTCCAACCATTCCAACTTGAATTTTGTTTGCAAAAGATCTCCCTGCATCTCCATCCCGCGTATAAATGCTTACTCCGTTTCCATATTCATGTTCATTTATTAAATTTGTTGCTTCATCAAAGTTTTCCACTCTAACTACAGATAAAACAGGACCAAATATCTCCTCTTTGTAAATTCTCATATTCTTTTTTACATTATCAAATAAACATCCCCCAATAAAAAAACCATTTTCATAACCCTGAAGTTTCAACTTTCTTCCGTCACAAATTAAATCTGCTCCCTCCTTTACTCCTAGATCAACATATTTACTTACTTTTTCTAAATGCTCTTTAGTTATCAAAGGTCCCATTTCAGAACTTTTATCCATTCCAGGACCAACTTTTAAAGTTTCAACTTTTTTGGATAACTTTGACACTAATTTGTCGCCTATTCCTCCAACTGCAACAGCAACAGATTGAGCCATACATCTTTCGCCAGCTGAACCATAAGCAGCTCCCATTAATCCATTTACAGCTCCGTCAATATCACAATCTGGCATGACGACTAAGTGGTTTTTTGCACCACCAAGAGCCTGAACTCTTTTTTCATTCTTAGCAGAATTTTCATATATATATTTTGCAATAGGTGTTGATCCAACAAAACTTACTGCTTTAATTTCAGGATTTTCTAATATGGCATCTACACACTCTTTATCTCCATTTACGACGTTAAATACACCGTCAGGAAGACCTGCCTCTTTTAAAAGCTGAGCCAATTTTATCGAACATGAAGGATCTTTTTCTGAAGGTTTTAAAATGAATGCATTTCCGCACGCTATAGCGATTGGGAACATCCACATAGGGACCATTGCAGGAAAATTAAAAGGAGTTATGCCTGCTACAACTCCTAATGCCTGACGTACTGACCAACTATCTACATTTGTTCCTACATTTTCTGAAAAATCCCCTTTAAGCAAATTAGGGATGCCACAAGCATACTCGACTACTTCAAGACCTCTAGTTAGCGAACCTTTAGCATCTTCGTAAACTTTTCCATGTTCTGAAACAATCAATTTAGTGAGCTCTTCAGAGTTTTTTTCTATTAATTCTTTAAATTTGAACATTACTCTTGCTCTTTGAATTGCTGGTTTAAGTGACCAATCATTAAAAGCCTTTTTTGCAATATCTACTGCGTTATTTAAGTCATTTTTACTTGCTAAAATTACTTCTGATGTTTGTTCGCCCGTAGCAGGGTTAAAAACTTTACCTCTCTTACTAGAGCTTCCAGCAATTACTTTTCCACCGATAAAATGCTGTATTAAATTCATGAGTAAAATTATTTAATTAAGTAATTAACTTGTTGCAAGCATTTTCTTAATAGATGCGATTGCTTTTGCTGGATTTAAGCCTTTTGGACATGCATTAGTACAATTCATAATAGTATGACATCTATAAAGTTTGAGTTCGTCAGCTACTTTTTTTAGCCTTTCTTTTCTATCTTCATCCCTACTATCGATAATCCATCTATAAGCTTGAAGTAAAACAGCTGGTCCTAAGTATTTATCACCGTTCCACCAATAACTTGGGCAAGAGGTTGAACAACATGCGCACATAATACATTCGTATAAACCATCTAATTTTGATCTATCCTCAATTGATTGTAAATTTTCTTTTTTGCTTTCCTTTTTGGAGACTTTTAACCAGGGTTCTACTGACTGATATTGTTTATATAAAGTAGTCAAATCACCTATTAAATCTTTTTGAACTTTAAGATGAGGCAGTGGATAAATATTTATATCCCCTTTTATTTCCTTATGCGCTTTTGTACAAGCCAAACCATTTTTTCCGTCCATATTCATAGCGCATGAGCCACAAACTCCATGTGCGCAGGATCTTCTATAGGCAAGTGATGGATCTATTTCGTTCTTTATTTTATTTAACAGATCCAATACTTTTGATGGACAATTATCCATATCAACCTCATATGTATCTATACGTGGGTTCTCTCCTGTAGATGGATCCCATCTATAAATGTTAACTTTTCTTATATTTTTTGAACCGGTTTTATCTTTATAATATTTACCTTTTAAAATTTTTGAGTTCTCAGGTAAATTTATTTGTACCATCAGTAAACCCTTTCTTGAGGAGGAAAGTATTGTACTTCATTTGATAAAGTTGATTTATGTACATCTCTATAAGAAATTTTTGTCTCACTTCCTTCGCACCAAGATAAAGTATGTTTCATGAATTTATCATCATCTCTTTTTGGAAAATCTTCTCGCGCATGAGCTCCTCTGCTTTCTTTTCTTTCATATGCAGAGTCGATTGTTACTATAGCTTGCCTGATTAAGTTATCAAATTCTAAGGTTTCTACTAAATCAGTATTAAAAATTAAAGATTTGTCCTTAACTGAAATTGACTCCATTCCTTCGTAAGGCTTTCTTATTTCGTTTACACCTTCCTTCAAAGTTTTTTCAGTTCTGAAAACTGCACATTTTGATTGCATAGTTTTTTGCATAGACAGTCTTAGATCTGCAGTTCTATTCGATCCATTTCCATTTCTTAATTTATCAAATCTATCTAAACATTTATGTGTTTCACTTTCTGCAACTTCTTCATGAGGTTTGCCAGGTTTTACTAATTCGGACGCCCTCTTAGCGGCTGCTCTTCCAAAAACAACTAAATCAATTAATGAGTTTGATCCTAGCCTGTTAGCACCATGAACTGATACACATGCTGCTTCTCCTATTGCCATTAGGCCTGGAACAGTTTTCTCTGAGCCATTTACTGTTAAAACCTCAGCTTTATAATTTGTTGGTATACCTCCCATATTATAGTGAACTGTAGGTACAACTGGTATTGGTTCTTTGGTTACATCTACATCTGCAAATAGTCTTGAAGACTCCGAAATTCCTGGAAGTCTCTCTTCAATAACTTTTGGATCTAAATGATTTAAATGAAGATGAACGTGGTCTTTTTCTTTTCCAACTCCTCTTCCTTCATTAATTTCGACTGCAATCGATCTACTTACAACATCTCTTGAGGCTAAATCTTTTGCTTTTGGAGCATAGCGTTCCATAAATCTTTCGCCCTTTGAATTAAGTAAATAACCACCTTCTCCTCTTACGCCTTCTGATATTAAAGTACCGTGTCCATAAATTCCAGTTGGATGGAATTGAACGAATTCCATATCCTGTAAAGGAAGTCCTGCTCTTAAGACCATTGCATTACCATCACCTGTGCATGTATGAGCTGAAGTTGACGAATAATATGTTTTTCCATAACCGCCGGTAGCTATGATAGTAATATGGGATCTAAATCTATGAATAGTTCCATCATTTAAATTCCATGCAATTAAACCCTTACACTCTCCATTTTTCATAATTAAATCTAAAGCAAAGTATTCAATAAAAAATTCAGTATTATGTTTTAATGCTTGACCGTACATAGTATGCAAGATGGCATGTCCAGTCCGGTCCGCTGCTGCACACGTTCTTTGAACTGTCTCATTTCCATAATTTTTAGTCATACCACCGAAAGGTCTTTGATAAATTTTCCCCTCTTTGGTTCTACTAAACGGAACTCCATATCTTTCTAGTTCTAATACTGCTCTCGGTGCTTCTTTACATAAATACTCTATAGAATCTTGATCTCCCAACCAGTCTGAACCTTTAACAGTGTCATACATATGCCATCTCCAGTCATCTTCACCCATATTTCCTAAAGCTGCTGAAATTCCACCTTGCGCTGCTGAAGTATGACTTCTTGTTGGAAAAACTTTTGATATGCATGCAGTTTTTAGTCCTGCTTCGCTTAAACCTACTGCAGCTCTTAAACCGGCTCCACCTGCACCAAGGACTACAACATCATATTCGTGCTCTATAATTTTGTATGAACTCATAAACTTAGTTTAAATAATAAAAGTATTGTTAATATGGGCATTATTATAGCAAATAAATAAAGAGATTTGTTTGCGACATTTTTTAATTTTTCACTCTCAATATAGTCCTCAAAAACCTCACTAATACTCAACGATGAATTAAAGTATGCAAATATTATGAATAATGAAAATATAAACTTTGAGGGTTGGTTAGTAAAAAAGAACAAAACTTCCTCAAAAGATTTATCATAAAAATTTACTAGATTGACTATAAACCAAATCATCAGTGGAATTAAGATTACTGCACTTATTTTTAAAAAGATCCATTTTTTTGTTGCATTAATCATAAAAGAAAATTCTTCCCCAAAATAAAAATGATCATCGGTGTTAAAAAAGATCCAATAATCACAATCACTCCAGTTACATTTGAAGTTTTAAGCTCTAATCCAATTCCTACATCCCAAAATAAATGTCTTACTTCACTTAAAATTTGAAAAGAAAAAGACCAGATTGTTCCAATAATGAAAAACTTTCCAAAAAAACTTGAAAGAAAATTCTGCACTAAATCATATTTTGCACTTCCAAAAAATAATAGACAAATCCAAAAACAAACTAATGTAATTATAGAAATATTTAATATACCAGTTATTCTATGACATATTGAAACTAACGAAGATATATGCCAACTATAAATTTGTATGTGTGGGGATAATGGGTTTTTTTCTGTCATTTAATATTTTTATAGTACGCTTCTGCGATTTCAACAGCATTTAGTGCAGCACCCCTCAGTAAATTATCCGAGACTATCCATAAATTTAGACAATTTTTCTTTGAGTTATCTTTTCTTATTCGAGAAATAAAAGTTTCATTTTTTCCCTCTGCATCGATTGGAGTGATATACCCACCATCCTTTCTCTTATCAAAAACTTTACAACCCTTAGCTTTATTAAGAACTTGTTTAATTTTTTTTAAAGAAATTGGTTTTTGAAATTCAATATTAACTGACTCAGCATGAGAAATTTTAACAGGAATACGTACGCAAGTTGCTGTAAGATCTATATTTTTATCCAAAATTTTTTTTGTTTCATTAGTCATTTTAATTTCTTCTTTTGTGTACCCGTCATTTAGAAATGAGTCTATGTGGGGTATTGCATTAAATGCAATTTGTTTCGGAAAATTTTTTGGTACGATATTTTTACCTCTTAAAACTTTTTTAGTTTGTTCGATCATTTCATCCATTGAAGCTTTTCCTGCACCAGATGTTGATTGATACGTTGAAACTACAACTCTTTTAATTTTAAATAAATCATGCAAAGGTTTTAAAACAATGACTAGTTGGGCTGTTGAACAGTTGGGATTCGCTATTATATTTTTTTTAATATTTTTTAAATCATTTGAATTTACTTGAGGAACTATAAGCGGT
>CETH01008653.1_pt1 | contig 13716 bp, 13 predicted proteins | sample 361461 | NCBI WGS metagenome assembly CETH01 (sample SAMEA2622695, study PRJEB7988) | marine metagenome | isolation source: saline water (ENVO:00002010), including
CCTAAAATAAATCCACCGGCTTCTTCTCTCATATACCATGCGTTATCGCTGTCTCGAAGAACACCCATCTCTGGCTTGCCTTCTTTTTTTCTTTTCTGAAGTTCTGGGTGAGGTTCTGTTACAATATATTGGTGTTCAACTGGAATAGCTGGAATTTCTATACCAACCATCTCTCCTGTTTGTCTTGCAAAGTTACCACTGCACGAGATAACATGTTCACATGAAATAGATCCCTTATCTGTTTCAACGGTCCAACCATCTTTAGTTTGTTTAATTCCTATAACTGTAGTGTTCCTGTAAATTTCTGCTCCAAGGTTTCTTGCGCCTGTAGCAAGTGCTTGGGTAAGATCTGCAGGCTGAATATAACCATCTTCTGGATGTTGTATTGCCCCAACTAAACCTTCAATATTACACAAAGGCCAAATTTCTTTTACTTGTTCTGGTTTTAAAAATTTAACATTTACTCCAATAGTTTTTGCTACACCCGCATACTGGTGATATTCATCCATACGATCTTTGGTTTGTGCTAAACGAATATTTGAAACAACACTAAAACCAACTTTCTTTCCGGTTTCTTTTTCTAGAGATTTATATAATTGAACCGCGTACCTGTGTAGTTGCCCTACTGAATAACTCATATTGAAAAGAGGCAATAGACCAGCAGCGTGCCAGGTTGAGCCTGATGTTAGCTCTTTTCTTTCAACTAAAACTACATCGGACCATCCTTTTTTAGCAAGGTGATAAAGCGAACTAACACCAACAGCACCACCGCCTATTACGACAACCTTTGATTTTGATTTCATAGATTGAGAATATGATAACTAAATTAAGATTGAAATGATTAAAATGAGCCTATTTTTGCTTTGACCAGTATGAATATCTTGGTTTACTTGCTGGAAAAGCCTCTTCCTGTCTAAGCTGTTTAATTTCTTTCATGTGTAGAACCCATCTAAGCTTTTTAGAAGCTTTTTCTTTAATTTTTAGGTTATTTTTTTGATGGACAAATTCTTTTTTAATTAAATCGGTTTTTTTTATTAAATTTTCTTCTATTTTATCAACTCTTTTTACTAATTTATCTTTTTCTCTTTTAATAATATGCTCAATGGGATATTTGCCTGTTTTATATTTGATTCCATGACTAACTCCTGAAGAAACAGCTGAGTAAGCCATTTTTCCCTGTGATGCCCCTACAGCTGGTCCAATCATAGGAGCTAAGGATGTTTGATAACAACCTTGTAAGAAAAAAAAGGTCAATATTAATAAAAAAACTTTAGGCATATAAAAGACCCTTAACACAAAAGTTAATTATTAAAAGAAAATACTGTATGAAATAAAGCTACAAAATGTTTCTTAAGTTGGAACGTAAACTTAAAGTTGTATTAAATTTTTAATTTTCGTTAGGATTTTTAAGAATTTTTTTGTGTTGTTTTTCTATTCTTGCTTGTAGATTTAAACCTATAAGTTGTCTTCTTGTATTTTCTATTCTTTTTGTAAGAACTGAACAAAGTTTTATGTTTTGTTTGCAGGGATTTATTTTTGCTTTATTTGTCTCTAAAGTCTCAATTTGTTTCTCGCTTAAGATGTGTTCGAGAGGAGCTTTTCCTGTTTGTTTTTTAACCATATAATTTACTGAAGTAGAGGCAGCAGTCTCTGAAACTTTACCAGATGCAATTCCTGCCGCAGGGCCAGCAACTGTTGTTAAAGAACTGGTGTAACAGCCTGTTAATAACATTCCCAAAAATAATAATAATATTAGTCGCATTATCTCCCTTTATCCCCAAAAACGAATCAAACACAAAACTTTGGTTGAATATACAGAAATAATGAGAGTTTATGCAACTATAAATTGATAGATACTAAAAAATAGGTAATTTCACGCTAAAAATTAAGAATTAGGTTAAAATTCTATTAGGCTTTCCTTCTATACATAACTCAAGATTTTCTATCATTTGACCATAAAATTTAGAATAGTTTTCTTCTGTTACGTATCCAAGATGAGGCAACAACAAAGCATTTGGTAAAAATCTCAACTTATGATCTTCAGGAAGTGGTTCGATGTCATAAACATCTAGGCCTGCCCCAGCTATATCATCATCTTCTAAAGCCTTAATTAAATCTTTTTCATTTATAATTGGCCCTCTAGAAGTGTTAATTAAAAAGCATGTTTTTTTCATCATACTAAATTCATTTTTAGTAATTAGGTTTTTGTACCTTTCACCTAAAACAACATGTAATGAGATAATATCTGATTGCTTGAGAAGCTCCTCTTTACTCATAGGTAATACTCCAAACTCATTAGCTTTTGATAAATCTAAATTCTCACTCCAGGCTACAACTTGCATTCCAAATGCTTTACCAATCTTTGCAACCTGTGATCCTACTTTGCCTAAACCAATAACGCCAAGCACCTTTCCTTTTAACTCTAGACCTATGGTAGTTTGCCAATACCCCTGAAACATATTGTCTATCTCTTGCTTCATATTTCTAACAAGTCCTAATATCAATGCCCATGTAATTTCTGCTGTTGGATTAGAATTTATTTCAGTACCACAAACAATAATTTTTCTCTTTTTAGCTTCTTCCAAATTTATTGCTTTATTTCTCATACCGCTAGTAATTATATATTTTAAATTTATCATTGCAGAAATTAAAGACTTTGAAATCTTTGTTCTTTCTCTCATTATAAAAATAGCTTCTATATCTTTTAGTTCAGTCATTGCCTGATCTTCATTGTCAAAGGGTTTTGTAAAAATTTTAAAACTATATTTATTTTTGTATTTATCTATATCAATAAATTCTTTAAATATATTCTGATAATCGTCTAAAACTGCTACTTTAATCATTTAACTAAACCTTGAAGAGCTGTAAGCAGAAAGATCTAAATTTGTTTTTTCATCAGTTAAAATACCAGAAACTATTTTTCCTGTTATAGCCCCCAATGTCCAACCTAAATGTTGGTGACCAAAAGCATAAACAATATTTTTATTTTCTTTTGATGGACCAATAACTGGAAGAAAGTCCGGCAAAGTTGGTCTAAATCCCAACCATTCATCTTTATGTTCTTTAAGTTGAGGCAAAAGTTCTTTTGCGCAATCAACAACATATTTAATCCTTTTTTTTGAAATAGGATTTTTTAAACCACCTAATTCTACAGTTCCTACTGCTCTTAAACCTTGGTTCATTGGTGTCATACCAAAACCTCTATCTAAAAAAATTACAGGTCTGCTAATAAGTTTTTCCATACCTTTAAAATGCACGTGATAACCTCTCTCAGTATCTAAAGGAATGTTTTCTCCAAGCTGATCGGTTAATTTTTTTGAAAAAGCTCCACAAGCAATTACAGATTTTTCGAATTTATAATCTTTCTTTACAGTTTTTATTATTGTCTGATTTTCATTTAATTGTTTTATGGACTTTACATCTTCTTTTATAAATTTTCCTCCCTTTTCAATAAATAATTCAAATATTTTTTTTAAAATACCGTGAGGATCTTTTGCATGATAAGCATAATCGTAATAACAACCTCCTGAGAAAACAGGTTTTAAATTTGGTTCTAAATCTAAAATCTGTTTTACATTTAATATCTTTTGCTCAACACCTAGATCATTTCTAACCTTGATCTCTAATTCTCTGCTCTTTATGTTCTTGTTTGTCCAAATATATATAATTCCCTTCTGCTCTAATAAATTTGTAGTATCAATTTCCTGAAAAATTTCTTCATAAGCGCTCATTGAAAGGTTTAAGATTTGGTGCATATGCTTTGCGGTATGCATCATTGATTTTTTATTGCAATTTTTCAGATAACGAAATATCCATGGTAACATTTTTGGAATATAGTTCCATTTTAATGCTAAAGGGCCAAAAGAACTAAAAAGCATCTTTGGAATGTCATATAAAATATCAGGCCTATTTAATTGTAAAACTGCATATGGAGAAAAGTGACCTGCATTACCGTATGAGGTCATCGTTCCTGGTTCATTTCGATCAAATATTGTTGTTGGAATATTTTTTTTTAAAAGCTGAAGGCCAATACAAACTCCTTGTATACCTGCACCGACAATTCCAACCGAAGAACAACCTTTTATAGACATAAAACCGTTCTAACTCAAAACTCCAATGATTAAACTGTGTCGGATTGTACTGCTTTTAGCTAGTTGCTAGCAACTATTTTTGGTCGGCCTTTTTTAGATTTTTCTTTATCTTTTTCTTTTGACTCTATTGAATCTAATTTGAATTCATCTTGTGCTGCTTCGAGACTTGTACTCTCTGTTTTTTTAAGATAACCATTTATGTCTGCGCCTTCTTCGGTTTTTAAAGTCTCACTAAATAAAATATCGCCTTTTACAACCGCACTACTACCTATAACTATTGTTCTAGCTACAACTTTGCCTTCAAGATGGCCATAAATTTCTATCTTATCAGTTTCAACTGGACCAATAACTGACCCTGTTTCTTTAATAATTAAATCATTCGTATAAACTGCACCCTTAACTAATCCAGCAATATCTATTGCTCCAGAGGTTCTAAGTGTTCCTTCTAATGAAAATGTTTCGCTTATTAGAGATCTTCCACTGTCATTCAGCGGTCTCGGTGCATTAGGTTTTTTTGTTCCAAACATCGAACGTATAACACCAAATTATTCACAAAAATGCAACCATAGAAACTGCTCATTTTAGGTAATATATAACGATCTATAGTTGTATTAATTTACAGGTTGATCTTTGTGTATTTTACAACTCATTGCTAAACCTAATCCAAACATTATGGCCAGCATAGACGACCCACCATATGATAGAATTGGTAGAGGAGAACCTACTATAGGTATTAATCCCAGAACCATGCCCATATTTACCACAACGTAAATAAAGAAGGCTGAGGCAAAACTGTAACAATATAATTTTGCAAATGCATCTCTAACAAGATTTCCAATTTTTACAATTCTCCAAGTGATTGTAATGTATAGACCTAATACAAAACATGAACCTAAAAAACCAAATTCTTCTGAAAATAATGTAAATATAAAATCTGTATGTTTCTCTGGTAAGTAATCTAAATAACTCTGTGATCCATTAAGATAACCTTTTCCAAAAAAACCACCTGAACCTATAGCTATTTTTGATTGAGTAATTTGATATCCTGCTCCCAGTGGATCTCTAGAGGGATCTAAAAAAGTCAAAATTCTAGATTTCTGATAAGGTTTTAAAAAAGAAATAGCAACTGGTGCGATTGTAATCAAAATTAAACTTAAATACGCAAAAAATTTCATCTTAACGCCTGCAAGCCAAATGACAACGGCACCTCCCGCGCCAATTAAAAAGGCCGTTCCAAGATCAGGCTGTATAAGAACTAGTATAACCGGTACCACTAAGGCAATTATTGGACTTAATAAATATTTAATTCTATTTACATCTCCTGATGATATTCGGTGATAATATCGAGCTAAAAATAGAATTAAGCCAATTTTCATTAGCTCTGAGGGTTGTATATTTATAATATAAAGATTTAACCATCTTTGAGATCCTGAGGATTCTAATCCAAAATATTTTACTGAAACTAATAAAATAAGTATTCCTAAATAAATTAAGGTACTAGAATTATACCAAAAATTAGTTTGAAGAAATGAAACAGCTATAAACAGCAGAAAAAATACAAAAAATCTAACAATGTGACTTTTAGTATGGTATTGAAATTGTCCACCTTCTGTAGAATACATGGCAAAAAAACTTATAATTCCTAATAATAAAATTGAAAAAAATAAAATAAAATCAAATGAGAAGAATTTATCTTTTAAATTTAAATGTGATTGAATTGATCCCGGCCTAAACATTATGCTGTTTCTCCCATTGATCTCTTCGCAACTCTTAAAGAATGTCTCTCTAATACTCTTTTTAAAACTTTTTTAGCTATTGGTGCTGCACTTTTACTTCCGGAACCACCATGCTCCACCACAACACTGATTGCATATCTAGGATCTTTATAAGGAGCAAAAGCAACAAATAGAGCGTGGTCCCGATCTTCATAAGGCAAATCTTCATTCTTAACCTCAAGCTCTCTTTGTCTGGCTGTAAATCTTTTAACCTGAGAAGTTCCTGTTTTTCCAGCGAATATAAATTCTTTTTTTGTTAATCTCGATCCGTATGAAGTTCCACCTGGTTCGTTGGTGGCACCAAAGAGGGCATCTTGAACGAATTTTATATTTTCTGGATTTCTAAATAAACTTTTGTATTTAAATTTAGCAACAAAATCATAAAGACTTGCTGAGTTATCAGATAATAATTCCTTATCTTTAATAAACTGTTCTAAATCAAGAAAATCATTATCGTTTTCCTTGTTTAAAATAATTCTTGGTCTAATTTCAAAACCTCCGTTAGCTAACTGTGCTGTCATTAAACAAAGTTGTAAAGGAGAACTTTGCCAATAACCTTGTCCTATTCCTGCGTGAAGAGTTTCTCCAAGATACCAATTTTTACCAATATTTTTTTTCTTCCAGCTAGTATTTGGAACTACTCCAGATTTTTCCTCTACTAAACCTTTTAAAACTGGTCGTCCTAGGCCAAATTTTTTTGCAGTTTCTGAAAGTTTATCAATACCTAGTATTCTAGCAACTTCATAAAAATATATATCACAAGATTGTTTTATTCCTTCTCTCATGTCCATATAACCATGTCCTTTTTTCTTCCAACAATGAAATTTTTCACCATAAAGTTCTATTGAACCCGTGCATAAAATTGATTTTTTGGGATTGAAGGTATCATTTTCTAATGCGCTTAGAGCAGCTATACTTTTTATAGTAGAACCAGGAGGATAAAGACCAGAAACAGATTTATTGATTAGCGGCTTATCTCTATGTTCAATTAGATATTTCCAATCTTTTTTACTAATACCGTGAACAAATTTATTTGGATCAAATACAGGAGATGAAACCATAACAACTATGTCTCCCCTGTAAATATCCATAACACAAACAGAACCTGATTTGTCACCAAGAAGTTCCGAGGAATATTTTTGTAAATCTAAATCTAGCGTAGTTCTGAAATTTTCTCCTGCTTTTCCAGGATCAATTGATATTTCTTTAATTCTTTTGCCGAATGCGTTAACTTCGTATCTCTTATAACCCGTATCACCTATTATTTTTGAGTCCAAAGTATTTTCTAAACCTGTTTTTCCAACTTTTGTTCCAACTGCAATTTTATTTTTAAGATATTCTTTAGTTAAAAGATCTTTTTTGCTTGCTTTGGAAACATAGCCAATTACGTGTGCAGATGATGGTTCGGTATAGAGTCTAGCAACCGAAACTACTGGTTCGATACCTTGTAACTCATGCAAAAATAAATTAATTCTTGAGAAATTTGACCAAGTCAAATTATCTGAAATAATAATTGGGTCCCAGGGTTTTTGAGATTTGACTCTCTTTCGTATACTTAAAAGTTTTTTATCATTTAAATTAAGAATATTTTTTAATCTAAAAAATAAAACTTCTAAATTTTCAGCATTTTCTGGAATTAGATGTAATTGGTAAACCTGTTTGTTTGATGCCACCTCTTTTCCAAAAAAATCGTTGATGATTCCTCTTGGAGGTGAAAATTTCCATTCTCGAAATCTATTTTTATCAGATAAAGTTTTGTATTTTTTACTTTCATTAATTTGTAAAGAAATTAATCTTCCAGCAATACCAAAAACCACAACTGCTTTGGCAGCTGATAATATAAACATTCTTCTACCAATTAATTTTATTTTGCTTTCTCCTCCCGATCTAATCATAGGTCCTCATAGATATTGATCTTTTGTAAAGTTCAAAGATTAACCAAAAAACTGGGTAAAGAATAAAAGTAAAAAGAGAGTCATAAAATATTGACGCATACTCTATTTTAATTTCAGAAAAATTTTTAAGAAGAGAATACATTATAAAGTTTCCAACGATGATAGCTATTATGAAAGTGAACCAGTCAGATAATAATGTGCTTCTTACCGTAGCGTTTCTTACATAAGCTGCTACTAGTGAAACAAATAAATAAGATAGAGAACTTGCTCCTAATGGTAAACTTAGCACTACATCGTTTATTATCCCGCATAAAAATACAAAACCATAACCTATTATTGAGGGATCTCTTAAAATCCAATAATAAATAATAATAAACTGAAAATTAAATGAAAAAATTCCCCAGTAGTAAAATTGTGTATGAAATTCAGAAATAGATATATAAATTAATAGTATTAGGGGGGCTAATCTAAAAAAACCCTCTTTAAATTGTTTTAAATTTAAACTCATCTTACATTGCCTCCAGATCAGTTGCTTGGTCAAGGATAACATTTACTAAAAATATCTGGTTTGGATCAGAAAATAATTTAACTTTGTATTTATCCTTTTCGAAAACAACTTCACCTACTGATATTCCAGAAAATAAAATACCATCTTTTCCAGATGTATAAACAGTGCTTTCCTCGGTTAATTGAAAGTTTTCAGGTAAATATTCTAAATTTGGTTTTGACTGACCGTCGCCTAATAGTATTGCTTGATCCCCTAATGGAGATATCGTAACCGGAATTCTACTATTTAAATCATTTAAAAGTAAAATTCTTGAAGAAATAAAATTCACTTCAATAATTCTACCAACTAAATATCCTTTGCTTAAAACAGGCATTCCAATTTTTATTCCCGAATTATTACCTTTGTTTATAATTGCAGAATTGAGGTAAGGGCTATTTTTGTCTAACATCATCTTAGCAGCAACAGTTGTAAAAGATGAGTCTTTATCAATTTCAACAATTTCTTCTAGTTGTTTTACCTGGGTTTCTAAGAATGAATTCTGTAATTTTTCCTTCTTTAAACCTTGAATTTCTAATTTTAATTTTTCATTTTCTTTATATAAAAATATATGATTTATAAAAAAATCCTTAGTTGCAGATGAAAATTTTAAAGGGGAGGAAGATATTACAGATACCCTGTAGACTACATCATTTAATAAACCTCTTAATGCTTTTACTGGTTTAATTTGAGTATTGTCTAAAATTAAAATTAAAATTGATGCTATTATAAGAGCAAATAGAGAAAATTTTTGTCTGGCACCTCTCTGCAAAAGTGCAGATCTAACTGCTATCGCAAAATCATCTCTGTTAGTTGACATTTGTTAGCTATCAATAAATTAATACTCCGAAAGCATTGTAGAAAATAGTTCTTCCTGTTCTAAAGCTTTCCCTGTACCAACTGCAACACATGAAAGTGGATCATCGGCTATTTGAACTGGCAATCCAGTCTCTTTGGAGATTAATTTGTCAATATTTTTAAGAAGAGCTCCACCGCCTGTAAGTATAAGACCCATATCAACTAGGTCAGCTGACAATTCAGGTGGGGTATTTTCTAAAGCTGTCTTAATGCCAGCCATCATAATATCTAAAGGACCTTTTAAAGCTGCTGCCGTATCTTCTTCTTTCAATGTTATTTCTCTTGGGGTACCAGATCTCATATCACGACCCTTCATTAAATATGTGTTACCTGATGTTGCGATTGCAGTTCCAATTTCTTTTTTAATTTTTTCAGCACTGGCTTCACCTATTAATAAATTAAACTTCTGTCTCATGTATGTAATAATTGCTTGATCCATTGCATCTCCTGCAACTTTAAGTGATTTAGAGTATACTACTCCACCAAGGGACATAACTGCTATCTCAGTTGTTCCTCCACCAATATCAACGACCATTGAACCAGTTGCCTCAGAGATCGGCAAACCAGCACCGATTGCTGCTGCGATCGGTTCTTCAATTAATTGAACTTTTCTTGCACCGGCAGCAAGAGCAGAGTCTTGAATAGCTTTTCTTTCAACCGGAGTTGATCCAGTTGGAACACAAACAAGTATTCTAGGATTTGCAAAAACATTTTTTTTGTGAACTTTTTTTATAAAGTGTTTAATCATCTCTTCAGTGACTACAAAGTCAGCAATAACACCATCTTTTAAAGGTCTAACTGCAGATATGTTTCCTGGAGTTCTTCCCAACATAGTTTTTGCTTCATCTCCAACTGCTAAAACAGATTTTTTTCCTTTTTCCTCAATTATTGCTACTACCGAAGGTTCATTTAAAACCACTCCTTTACCTTTTACAACAACCAAGGTATTAGCAGTTCCTAGGTCGATGGCCATATCTTGGGACCACATTTTAGACAATTTACTAAACATTTTATATTCCTCTCACTTTGTTATGCTCAAACTCTTCTGGAGCAGTTTTTTCTCTTTTAATAATCATCTTATTTAAAGCATTTAAATAAGCATTAGCAGAAGCAACAAGAGTATCTGTGTCAGCAGCTTGACCAACAGTTGTTTTGCCTTTTTCTTCTATTCTTACACTCACAGTAGCTTGAGCATCTGTTCCCTCTGTTACAGCATGCACTTGATACAATTGTAATTTAACATCGTGTGGGTATAATTTTTTAATACATTTAAATATCGCGTCTACAGGACCATCTCCTGTTTCATTTGCTTTTTTTAAATCACCATAAACTTCTAAAGTCATTTCAGCTTTTTGTGGCTCCCCAGTTCCTGCAAATACTTTAAGGGATTTTAAATTTATAACATTGCTTTCTCTAATTAGACTGTCATCAACTATAGCTATAATATCTTCATCATAAACATGTTTTTTTTTATCTGCTAAAATTTTAAACTTTCCAAACGCTGTTTGAATTACATCGTCAGTCACTCCTGCATATCCAAGATCACTTAACTTGTCTTTAAAGGCGTGTCGGCCTGAATGTTTTCCCATAACCAGAGAAGTTTTTTTAACACCAACACTTTCAGGTGTCATGATTTCATATGTGTTTCTGTTTTTTAACATTCCGTCCTGGTGAATACCTGACTCGTGTGCAAAAGCATTTTTTCCAACAATTGCTTTGTTGAATTGAACTGGAAAACCAGTAGCATTTGAAACTGTTTTGGATGCTTTGCTTATTAGCTTAGTATTAATACCTGTTTTAAAGGGCATTAAATCACTTCTAGTCTTCATTGCCATAACGATTTCTTCTAACGCAGCATTTCCAGCTCTTTCTCCAATTCCATTTATTGTACATTCAACCTGCCTTGCTCCAGCTGATACACCCGCCAAGGAATTTGCTACAGCTAGACCTAAATCGTTGTGACAGTGAACTGATAATATTGCTTTATCAATATTTGGAACTTTATTTTTTAAAGTTTCTATTATTTTTTTAAATTCTGAAGGGACTGTGTAGCCTACTGTGTCAGGAATATTTATAGTTTTTGCTCCACATTTAATTGCAAGTTCAACTGTTTTACACATAAAGTCTATATCGGTTCTCGTTCCATCTTCGCATGACCATTCAACATCATCAGTAAACTTTCTTGCGTAAGTAACGTGTTCCTTGATTGAATCAACAACTTGTTCAGGAGTTTTATTTAACTTATGTTTCATATGTAATGCACTTGTGGAAATAAAAGTATGTATTCTAAACTTTTTTGCTGATTTTAAAGCTTCATGACAAGCATCTATGTCTTTCTTGGTGTGCCTAGCTAATCCTGCTGGTGTTGATTTTTTTAAAATTTTACTTATAGCTGTTACTGCTTCAAAATCGCCTGGTGAAGCAATTGGAAAACCTGCCTCGATAATATCTATTCCTAACTCATCAAATACCCTTGAGATTTGTATTTTTTCCTCAAGACTCATTGATGCTCCTGGGGATTGCTCTCCATCCCTCATGGTAGTATCAAATATTATTATTCTGTTTTTATCTTCCATTATCTTTTAATTTTAGGTGATTTATATAATACAATTATTACGCTAATTTGCAAAATAATTATTAAAAAAATATTAAGTTTCGAACCAGATTGGGTTAATTCTTAGATTTATCTACTAGTTTATTCTTTCCAATCCAAGGCATTAGGTCTCTTAGTTTTTTCCCCACTTTTTCTATAGGATGTTTTGATAAATCTTCCCTCATTTTTAAAAAGTTTTTTTGACCTCCTTTACACTCTTCCATCCACTGTTTAGCAAATTTTCCAGACTGAATGTCTTTTAAAACTTCCTTCATTCTTTCTTTTGTTTTTTGGTCTACAATTTTTTTTCCTGAAATATACTCGCCATATTCTGCTGTATTTGAAATTGAATAGTTCATGTTTGCTATTCCACCCTCGTAAATTAAATCCACTATTAATTTTACTTCATGAAGACATTCGAAGTAAGCCATTTCAGGTGGATAACCTGCTTCAACTAGAGTCTCAAATCCATTTTTGATTAGTTCCACCAAACCTCCACAAAGGACAGTTTGTTCACCAAATAAATCAGTTTCGCATTCGTCTTTAAAAGTTGTTTCAATAATTCCAGACCTTCCACCGCCAACAGCACAAGCATACGACATTGCAAGTTCTCTTGCTTTACCTGAACTGTTTTTATGGACTGCCATTAAACATGGAACTCCTCCTCCTCTTTGATATTCGCTTCTAACTAAATGTCCAGGACCTTTTGGGGCTACCATAAATACATCCAGATCTTTTCTAGAATTAATTAATTTAAAATGAATATTAAGTCCATGAGCAAAAGCTAAACTTGTTCCCTCTCTCATTCTTTGTTCAATATGATTTTTATAAATCGATGCTTGAAGTTCATCTGGAGTTAAAACCATAACAACATCTGCCCAAGCGGCTGCATCTGAAAGAGACATTACTTTTAATCCTTCACTCTCTGCTTTTTTTATACTTGATGAACCCTCTCTAAGAGCAACTACAACATTTTTTACACCACTATCCTTTAAGTTAAGTGCATGAGCGTGTCCTTGGCTACCGTAACCAAAAATTGCTACTTTTTTATTTTTAATTAAATTTGTATCTGCGTCTTTTTCATAAAACATTTTCATTTTGTAATTCCTTTACTATTTAAATATTTCAGGACCTCTTGTCATTGCAACAGCACCAGTTCTTGATGTGCTGACTAATCCAAGCGGGCTGAGTGTCTCGATTAGTTTATCAATATCTCTTCTTAAAGCAGTTACTTGAATAACAAAAGAGTTTTTTGATTTATCTAATATAAAAGAATTATATTTTTTGCATACTTTTTTCACTTTCTCCCTATTTTTCTTAGAAGAAACAACTTTAAATAATGCTAATTCTTTAAACAAAATATTAGGATCGTTTCTTTTAAAATCAGCAACTTTATGAACTGGTATCAGTTTCTTTAATTGAAGTTTAATTTGTTCTATTACTGAAGGAGTACCAGATGTTACAATGGTTATTCTAGATATATGTTTTATTTTATCAACTTCAGCTACGGCCAAGGACTCTATATTATAACCTCTACCAGAAAATAAGCCTACGACTCTTGCTAAAACTCCAGCTTCATTATCAACCCATACTACAATGATATGATGCTCAGACTTTCCAAGTTTTCCGGGTTCACTATATGCTGATTTTGATTTTGCCATTATACTAATGTTTTTCCCTCATCTGAAACTTCTTCTTTCTCATCTTCAGGTCCTAAAAGCATTTGGTTATGAGGTTTTCCCGAAGGTATCATTGGAAAACAATTTTCAGCTGGATCTACTCTGCAATCAAAAATAACAGGTTCATTTATATTAATCATTTCATTTATTTTTTCATCTAGTTCATCTGGCTTTGTTGCTTGTATTCCAACACAACCATATGCTTCGGCTAACTTAACAAAATCAGGTAAAGCCGCAGTATAACTTTCAGAATAATTTTTTTCATGCAAAAGTTCTTGCCA
>CETH01086098.1_pt1 | contig 13714 bp, 17 predicted proteins | sample 361461 | NCBI WGS metagenome assembly CETH01 (sample SAMEA2622695, study PRJEB7988) | marine metagenome | isolation source: saline water (ENVO:00002010), including
CTGCCGACTTTTAATGAAGAGCCCCTAGGAAACTAGGGGTTTTTCTTATAAACTGTTCCTATGGATATTATCTTAATAATTGTAGTAATAATTCTTATATCTATAGTTAAGTTTCAAGGTAAGAAAAAAAACAATACTAATCAAAAATTACGTACCTCAGATCCAAATATTATTAAATTACAATCAAATAAAAGTAAAGTTTTAAAGAATAATAATGATAAAAGTTCTAAGAAGAAAATAAATAATGAGAGCACTATTAAATCTATTAAAGAAACTGTTGATGATATAAAGTCAGATAAATACGAATACATAGAAGGAGTTAAACAGTACTGGAGTTCAGAGCAAAATAAATGGGTTGTAGAAGATAATGAAACTATAAATATCAATGAATTACAAAATGTAACTAATAATAAAGAAGCACACAGTATTGATGAATTACATAATCTAACTATAAAACAAAAAAAACATCTTGAAGATCAGTTAAATGGCCTTCTTCCAATACCTGAGTTACCAATTGAATTTTTTTTAAAAAGACAAAAGGAATTTAAAAAATTAAATGATGATGGTGTCTGGTACAGCTCTAAAGATAAATCCCTTGTACGCTTTCCAAGAATTCATGATAATACTGGTTCTAGAGGTTTTGATGATTGGGCTTCAAAATAGATAGAGGAAGTATATCTTTTTATATTTGGCTCCGTATCATCGGGATTATAGGAAACCACGGGGAGAGTAGGACACTGCCGACTTTTAATGAAGAGCCCCTAGGAAACTAGGGGTTTTTCTTTTTAGATAAATAGTTACGTATTCCTGCGACTTGCATCTCAAAATGAACATTTTTAGTATAATTTTCAATAGTTTTTTCATCTATACCTATAAATTCATAATTTGTACAAATCCAATTTTTTAATATTGAACTAGCTTCCATATTTGTAGTTTTTGGTAAATTTTTAATAAAATTAATCCATATTTCAATACTTTCTTTCGCATTATTAATCAAATCGTACGGATTTTTATGAATACCAAAGTGAGCAAGTGCTAAATTCTCTAGTTCTAATTTTTCAAATCTTTCAAGTGTTGTAAAGAGTGTCTCTTTGTCAAAATCGGGAGGCGGTAGATTTGGTTGCACAAAATTTCCATGAGGGTATATAAGGCCTAAAGTATCGCCTATAAATAATGTTTTTGATGTTTTGTCATAAAAAGAATAATGGTGCTTTGCATGACCAGGATCATGATAAGCCTTTAATTTTCTCTTATTACCTAAATCAATATACTGCTTATCATTTAAAGTTTTTATATTTTCAATTGGTGTTGCTTTAATTTTCCCCCAATTTTCAATCAACCAATCTTCTGTGTATATATCTGAAACAGCTTGCCATAATTTTTCTGGATTAGGTAGATGTTTTAATCCCAATTCATGAATATATACAAAATGATCTTTATATCTTTCAACTAAGTGTCCAATTCCACCAATATGATCTAAATGTAAATGAGTCATAGCAGATCTACTTACTTCTTTTATTCCTAAAGTTTCTAAACTTGATATCAAATATGGAAATGAATTTGATGGTCCAACTTCAATTAATATTGGATTTGATGAATCTATATAGTAGCAAGACATTCTTCCTGGGGTATTTTCCATGAAAACGTCAATTTGATAAATATTGTTATCAAATTTGATTACATCTTGTTTCATATAACATTTTTGCATAAGTGCTTAATAAACTACAATGTTTTAAATGAAAGTTTCTTTATCAAGTACTGCTGAATATAGTGCTAAAGCTGCTGAATCAATCAAAGATTTAAAGCCAAATGCTGCTGATTTATTAATAACTAGTGTTGTAACATCCATGACGACCGATCTTGGTGTTGTTGCACCAACATCCTCGGGTCTTTTAACATTTTATGATGGCGAAGCTAACAAAGCCCATACAATTGATGGATATTTTGTATCTCCGAAGAATTTTAATGGAAATGATCATGAAGAGCATAGGGTTGTATTAACTTATGGGGGATATGTAGAGACATGTAAAGGTGCAAATACATTTGCAATACCAGGAATTTATAAAATTTTAGATTACATCTATAGAAATTATGCTTCTCTTCCCTTAGATAAATTATTAGAATTTCCAATAAGCATAGCTAAAAATGGGTTTAAATTAACACAACCATCTAAAGATTATTTTCAACATTCTTTAAAACCCTTATTTATGTGGCATGATTATTCAAAAAAAATATTGAAAAATGTTTCATCTGATCTGGATAATGGAATGGTTAGGATTGATAAGTTAAGCGATTCACTTGAACATCTATCAAATGAAGGTTTTAATGATTTTTATGTTGGTGATGTTTCTAAAGAGATTCTTAAAACTATACAACAAGAAGGTGGACATGCAACATCAGAAGACTTTTCAAATTATTATTTAATTGAAGATAGTAAATTTAATCTAAAATTTAAAAACTTAAACCTTACAGGACACTCAGGCCCTTCTATTGGTGGATTAATGGTTTTAAAATATATGGAAGAACTGTCTAAGGGTAAACGAATCCAAGCTTTGACTGATGTTTATAAAGCAAGAAAAAACAATTACGAATTTTTTGGCGATAGACAATCTTTTATAACTGAGGAAATTCTTAACTATTCTAAATCATCTTCTACTATTCAAGTTAATACATCCGATAATTTGAATAATCACTTCTCCATAACATTTTCTAGCGGATACGGCTCAGGTGTTTTGTGCCCAAATACTGGAATGTATTTTAACAATTCACTTGGTGAAATTGAACTTAATCCTCAGGGGTTTTTAGGAGAGACTCATGATGATAGACTTATATCTAATATGAGCCCATTAATAATTGAATCTCCTGATGGTATTACAACTATCGGTTCTCCAGGAGCAGACAGGATAAGCTCTGCTATTGCACAAGTCTTATTGAATTATTCAAAAAGTAATGATTGGAAACATGCTATTAACAAACCTAGATTTCATGTAAATGGTGATGGAACTGTCAGAGCAGAACCAGGTTCATTAGAAACTGGCAAAAACATTACCATAACAGAATCGAATGACATGTATTTTGGCGGAGTATGTGTATCAGGATTTAATAATGAGGTTTTTTCACATGGTGACAAAAGAAGAGGGGATACCTCATGGGTAAGTTGAGAGAAATACCTCATAAAATTCTTTTTTATTTTGGACTTTTAATAGTTTTTATATTTTTAAGTCTTTCTTATTGGCAATTTAGTAGTTTTCAAAATGATAACGCTGCGCTCGAACAGTTTGAAAATACAAACACTTCATCTCCTATAACTATTGACGATCTTTATTTAAATAAAAGTGATGAAATTTTTGAGTTTAATAAAATTGTAATTTCAGATAAAAACAATTTAATAAAGAAAAGAACCTGGTATTTACGATCAAGAGTAAATAATGGTGAAAACGGATATCATTTAATTAATTTGTACAAAGATAAAAATTCTGACAATCATTTGATTGTAAATAATGGATGGGTCCCATTAGACAAAAACCAAAATACACCGTTTTTAAACCAAGAAATTTTATTTGTGGGAAGACTTATTAAATATGATCAACAATCTTTCGGACAAGATGATATTCCAAATTCTGAATATCTGTTTAGAATTGACAAAAATTTTATTGAGAATGAAGTAAACGTGATTCTTCCAAATTACTACCTCACATTAACAGAAGCATGTGGAAGTGGAGTAGAGTGTATTAATCTAGAGGAACCTTACGATGCTCCTCATTTAAGTTACGCTCTACAGTGGTTATTTTTTGCTATATGTTTAATTGTTGTTATATTCAGAAAAAATAAGCTTATATGATAAACAAATTACAAATAGATAATTTTGAATTATCATATACCACTCAAGGAGAGGGGAGAGACGTACTTTTATTACATGGATTTCCCTCTAATATTTATTTCTGGAATGATATTAAAGAAGAATTAATTAAAAAATTTAGAGTTACAGTTGTTGAACAAAGAGGATATCCTCTGTCGTCTATTAAAAATCCAATCATAAGTGATTTTAATATAGAAAATTTATCGTTAGATATTGAAAAGTTAATAAAAAATAGCAAACTAACTAACAACCTTGTAATTGTTGGACATGATTGGGGTTCTATTGTTGCGTGGTCTGTAGCTTCCAGAGGGAATGTGGGAATAAAAAAATTAATATCAATATGCGGTGGAACTGAGTTTCCATCATCAAGTATATACGATAATTTAACTTTTAATAAAAAACCACATTATATAAGTTCATTTCAAAATCCTGAACAATCAAATATATTACTTTCTAAAAATCTCCATTTATTCTTTAGATCCGCTTATAGAGTTACCCGACAAATTGATTACAGAATACTTGATTTATCGTTAAACAGTTTGTTTACCACACATAACTCGGAAAACAGCTTACACAATATAGATATAAAATCACTAGTTAATCATTTCAAAAATGGTATGCAACAATCAATATCATGGTATTCGAATATTGACTTTAACCTAGAACTATCTAGTCAATGGAGAAGAAAACATGACATCGAAACAATATTTTTATTTGGTGAAAATGATGCTGCAGTTAAATTAAATGAAAAAATGGCGCGTAGATTAAAATTATCAGGTACAAATGTAACAGTTAAAGAAGTTAAAAACGCTGATCATTGGCTACCATTAACACATAAGGAGAGCGTAATACGTGAAATTAGCTAAATATAGAATATGTCCTATAATATATATTATGTTGCGTTATGTATAAACAAGTTTTACATGATCATTTAGATGGAGGTTTAAGGCCTTCTACTGCAAAAGATTTAGCCAAAAAAATAAATTATAAGCCTATTAATGAGATAAACGATGTTGCTGTTTTTTTTGATCGTTCATCATCAACTTCTTTAGAAGACTATTTGGAAGCTTTTACGCATACTATTGCTTTAATGCAAACTTACAGCAATTTAGAACAAATAGCCTACGAAGCTGCTATTGATATGCATAATAATAATATTAATTTTTATGAATCAAGATATGCACCTTTTTACTCCGTAAATGATGCTCTGTCCCCTAAAGATGTTATATCTGCAATTAATTCAGGCTTTAAACAGGCTGAAAATGAATGTGGCATTATTTCTGGCTTAATTCTGTGCGGTATGCGCAATGATCCTGACAATGTTAAAGCTGTTGCTGAATTAGCTATTGAATATAAAGACAAGATTATTGGTTTTGACATTGCAGGTCCTGAATTAAATTTTTTACCTTCAATGTATAAAGATAGTTTTCTAAAAGTTAAAAATGAAGGTATTAATATAACAATCCATGCTGGTGAGGGTGACGGGGTTCATTCAATTCAAGAAGCTCTTGATAACGGAGCAAAAAGAATAGGACACGGTGTAAGAATTATTGAAGACATTAGTGATGATAATGAGCTAGGCCATACTGCAGACTTTGTATTGCAAAATAAAATACCGTTAGAAATATGTATAACCTCTAATTTACATACAAATATGTATAAAAGCCCTCAAGATCATCCTATATTAAGATTGCATAATTTGGAATTTAATATTTCACTAAACACTGATAATAGATTGATGAGTAACACAAGTATTGATAACGAATTAAAAATGGCAAAATTAGCAGGGATTGATGATCCCAATTCCCTACTTAAATACTCAGCTAGCGATAGCTTCCTTAACTAAGACTTCATTATCATTATTCAAAAAGTTATAAAATTGAGATTCGTTAATTAATTTAAAATTACAATTTGGATACAATTTTTTAGCTAACTTTATCTTTTTTTGTTTTTTTGTTATTAAATTTTGATTCATAGTTGTAATTTCAACATAAACATCTAATTCGGGTAAGTAAAAATCTGGTGTAAACATCATTTTTATTGCGCCACTACCCCACTTTAAAGGAAAGCTAGTTGGTTCATAGATCCATTTAATATTAAACAAATCTAAATGTTCAGAAAAAATTTTTTCAGAATAGTGTGCAAATGTCATTTGTTTTGAGCAGAAATTTTTTCTGGGTAAAGAGAAAATATTTCTGCTTCCGTTTCAGTGTGAACTGGCCCCAATGAAATGCCAAATACAGCTTGACCTTTTTTAAGTAAGTCAATCATTTGATCATTTTCAGAAATTACGTAAATAGATGATCCATCAGAAAATATTGACAAATCAGTTATGTTTTGCTTTTTTCCGAGAAGTTTAGATACATTTTTTAGTGCAATTCTAATTTTTTGCAAACTTATACCTGCTTCTCGTAACTTATTAACAAGTTTTACTAATACAATATCATTGAAAGAATAGAGTCTATGAAAACCCGAACCTTTAATATTTCTAATTGATGCATCAATGAGACCCGTTGTTGTCCAATGATCTAACTGTCTGTAAGAAATATCTGTTATCTTACAAACTTCTGGACCTGTATAACCCTGTTGCATAGTTTTAATCTACTAGATATAAGCAGTTAATCAAGGATTTAGAGAAAATCATCAGGTGAAATATCTTGAATAAAATCAACAAACTCTTTAATTTCTGGATTATTATCATCAATTAATATTATTGAGTTATTTGAAAATAAATCATTATTTACGGTAATTTTAGAATTGGATCTAATTGCTAATGCTATTGCATCGCTTGGCCTAGATGATAAAACAACACTACCTTCAAGTGTCTCCATTGTAATTTCGGCAAAATATGTTTTATCTTTTATCTCAGAAATGCATACTTCAGATATAGTAGCATTTAAAGATTCTACAATACTAACAAGCAAATCGTGTGTTTGAGGTCTTGGGTGTGTATAGCCCTCTTGCGCGTAAGCAATTGAAACTGCTTCTATAGTGCCTATCCATATAGGTAGGAATCTTGAAGTTTCTGGCTCATGCAAAAGCATAATTGGTGTTTCTGAATCTTCTTCAAGTCTTATTCCAGACACTTCTACAATTACTTTTTCTTTCATAAAAAAAGAATAATCTTGTATTTAATTTTTGCTAGTTAGATGGAACTAATCTAGATATTACATTTGACTTTAAAAAATTATATCGTATGTATTTATTTGGTTGAGGCAAATTTATTTCTAAAATCTTGTTATCGTAATTATCCGAGATCTGTATTCCATCCATGTTTATTTGAAGTAAGTTTATTTCATTTTTGATATTTACATTTCCAAATTTGATTATGTCATATTCAAAATAATAATAATTAGTATCATACGGACTTACTATTCGATATAGCTTATCTGATTCTAAAGCTACAATATTCTTTTTAAAATTATTTATTGATTCTCGATATAAAATTACTGTATCACTGAAATGAGATTCTTTGTTTTCATCTACTAATGATTTATTTACAATTGTAAGAATATTTCTATTATTGTTTTGATTATACCCAACAAATGTCAGTCCAGCATTTGATGTCCACCCAGTTTTTAAACCCTTAAATCCATTATTAATTAATAGGTTGGTATTTTTAAATTCTTTTACTACCCCATTATCGTCAAAATAAAATTTAGACTTATTTGTAATATCTATCATTTTTGTATTTTCTAAAATATATTCAGATAATATTAACAAATCTTTTAAAGTTGTGTAATGATTAGGTTGATCTAAGCCATCTGGATTTACAAAATTTGTATTATTCATATTTAATTTTTTTGCTTTATTATTCATTAATACAACAAATTCATCAACAGAATCACTGATAAAAATTGCCGTTGCATATGCAATATCATTAGCCGAAAACACTAACAAAAATTCGATAAGTTGTTCAACTGAAAGTTCTGTGCCAGTGTCTAAATAAGCAACTTTACCTTCAAATAAATAATCTGGTGGATAAGAAATTTTTACAATATCGTCCAGTTGTGTATTTTCATACAAAATTAATGCTGTCATTAATTTTGTTATAGATGCTGGATAAATTTTTTTTTCAATATTTTCTTGGAATAAAATAACTTTTCTATCGATATCATATGACAAATAATGATCAGTCGTAATCATTTCTTCATCTAATTCATTAGCATTTGTAATTAATGTAACAAAAAGTAAAGAAAGAAATACTAAGAAGAATCTTTTAATAAATAGCTCCTAATTAAATTACTGTAGTTGTTAATAATTGAATTTTTATGGTTGTCATATTCATCAGGTAACATACTTCTTAAAAAAATAATGAAATCACTTGAACGTTCATTGATCGACTTTAAAACAGAAAAATTTTTAGGAGCCAAACCTAGTGAATAAAAATATGACCATGCCTTAATTCTATTTAAATCTTCAGCATTATAAACGTCCTTTTCAGTCTCAAAATCATATGAAATTAATTCATTGAACTGATCGATACTTAAACCGGATTGTTTAAGGATATCTCGAAGTGAGTAATCTTTTATCCTCAGATTTCTACTTTTGTTACTTTTTAATAAAGATGGATTATTTTTTATCGCTTTTAAACTATAAAATTCATTTTCCTGTAAATCTATTATTTTGGAAATTTTTTCTATATCTTTATCAGAAAATATTCTAGTACCTCCTGATGACCTTTTAATATTTATAAGTCCTTCTTTTTCTAAAAATCTAACTCTTGATATCGAAGCTGATGGATATTTGATTTGCAATGTTTTAACAGCTTCACCAATATTCACTTTAAAACCTCTGTTAATAAAAGTAAGTATTTACCAATTTGGATTTTATCACCAGATCTTAATACTGACTCCTCTTTAATTTCATTATTAATATATAAACCATTTGTCGATTCAGAATCTCTAATTATCACATTTTTGTTATTTATTATTAGTTTTGCATGTTCTCTTGATACTGTAATATCATCTAATATTATATTATTATCAGAAGATCTTCCGATTTTATATTCTTTACTAATTAATTTCCACGATGAAGACATTAGTTCATTATTTAACAATGAAAGTATATACAATGGCTCTTCTAAAGAGCTATTTGATGAATCTAAAGGTACTGTTTCGTTATCCACCCTTATATATTAAGTTGTACAAATATTCAATTGCAACATAAAAGTAAAAAATTATTACTAATACTGCCAGTTGGATCAATAACGGTATATAAAAAACAGAATTCAAAACAAATAAACAAATTACCACAAACAAAGCTACCGTTGCGAATTTACCTTTTTTTGACACTTCTATTTTTGATCCAGTTATCAAGACGTATATTGAACCAATTAAAACAAGTACTTCACGAATTAAAACAGCGTATATAAAATTTTGAGGGATAATTGAAGAAAGCCAAAATAGTAATATTATAAATACAACCCTATCAGTCAAGGGGTCTAGTACTACTCCTAATTTTGAAACTAAATTGTATCTTCTAGCCACTATCCCATCTAGAGAATCTGATAGACCGATAACAGCAATTATAACCACCAGTACAATAGCGTCGAAATTTTCTGGAACGTAATTGTTAAAAAGAAATATTGCTAAAAAAAATCGAGATAACGTAATAATATTTGGTAAAAGAAATATATCTTTTGGACTCAAAGAATCTCTTTTACATCATGAGTAGCAACCATATGATTATTGCTTACTTCAATCATCTCGCCTGAATCAGGATTATCTGCAATAAGTTTATCTAATTCTACGAAATCAACTTCGTAAGTTTCTCTGTTATATGAAGGATCTGGAATTGGTATCGAGGAAATTAATCTTTTTGTGTATGGATGAACTGGATTATTTAATAACTCTTCAGTTTCTGCAATTTCTACAATCTTACCATTAAACATAACTGCTATACGATCACACATATACCTAGCAACTGCAAGATCATGGGTTATATATAAATAGGATACTTCTAAATCTTTTGCTAGGTTTAACATAAGGTCCATAATTGAAATACGTATTGAAACATCAAGCATAGAAGTTGGTTCATCACAAACAACGAATTTTGGTTTCATAATCAATGTTCGAGCAATAGATACTCTTTGGCGTTGACCACCAGATAATTCATGAGGATATCTTGGCATATAATTTTCAGGGGGCGTTAATCCTACAGTTTTTAATATTTCATAAACAGCCGATTCCCTATCACTTAATTCTCCTATGTTATGAATGTTTAAAGGTTCTAGTATTATATCTTTAATATTCCATCTAGGATTTAAAGATTCATAAGGATCTTGAAATATCATTTGTATATTTCTTCTAAATTTTTTTAGTTCTTCCCCTTCTAATTCATCAATACTTTGCATATTGTTTGTTTCCGTATTAAAAAAATGGATATCTCCACCAGTTTTTGGATCTAATAGGCTTAAAGCTCTAGCAGTGGTAGTTTTACCACATCCGCTTTGTCCAACAAGACCTAAACTAGATCCATATGGGATTTCAAAGCTTATTCCATCTACTGCTTTAACAATGGTTTTATTTCTTGAAAATAGGCCGCCAGATACTTCAAAGTATTTTTCTAAATTTTTTACTTGAATTAATGTTTTTTCCATGCCCTACCCACAATCAACACAGCATTTATCTGCATAATGGTCATCTTCAATTTTGATTAATTGCATTTCAATATTTCTTTTTGCACAATTATCACTAGGACTTGGACATCTGTAAGAAAATAAACAATAAGAATCTGTATTAATTAGCGATGGAGGCTCTCCATCCAAAGATCTAAGTTTCTTCTTTGGTCCAACAATTGATGGTGTTGATTCAAGCAACATTCTTGTATATGCATGTTTTGGATTACTGAAAATTTTACTTGTTTTACCCATTTCAACAATGGAGCCTGCATACATAACAGCCATGTTATCGGTCATTTCTGCGATAACTGCAATGTCATGAGATATATAAATTAAACTTAATCCGAGTACATCTTGTACTTTACGTATCTCCTTGAGAATTTGGTCTTGTATAACAACATCTAATGCTGTTGTTGGTTCATCAGCTATTATTAATTTAGGATCACATGATAAAGCTAGTGCAATAACAGCTCTTTGCTTCATTCCTCCAGATAATTCATGTGGAAATCTTTCTATTACAGAAGAGTCTAAACCCACTATGTCAAAAAGTTCTATGATTTTTTGGGTATTCTCATCCTTAGTTTTATCAGGATAATGCTCCCTCATTGCTTCTCTTATTTGCTCACCAATTTTTACGACTGGATTCCAAGAATTCATAGCTCCTTGAAAAACTATACTAATACCACTCCATCGGACTTCTCTTAATTCTGCTTCACTTAAACCTACAATATTTCTACCATCAAAAATAATTTCACCATTTGTTATTTTTCCATTATCTGCTTGAAGTTGTAGTAAGGACATCGCTACTGATGTTTTTCCACACCCTGATTCTCCAACAATACCAAATGACTCACCTTCTTTTACAGAAAACGATACTTTTTTTACAGCTTCTACTTCACCATCAATAGTTTTATAACTCATATCTAAATCTTTTACTTCAAGAATATTCATTTATCTATCTCTCAATCTTGGGTTAAATACTTCATCTAATCCTCGACCTACTAAATAAAATCCACCTGTTAAGAAAGTTACAGATAAACCAGCAGGTAGTATCAACCACCAAAATTTCATTCCAGAAAATATGAATCCTTCTACTTGTGCTAAATAAATCATCAATCCCCAACTCATATCAATATTTAATAAACCAAGAAAAGAAAGCACTGATTCTGAAGCAATCGCTCCAGTTACGCTAAAAACCATAAATAGCAATGCTAGAGGTGCTACGTTAGGCAATACGTGGGAAAATAATATGTTCATTCTTGATCCACCTGTGATTCTGGCAGAATCTACAAAAGGTTTAACTTTTACTTGAAGTGCTTGCGATTTAATTGTAATAACAGATCCACCTAATCCACCTATAGTGCCTAGCACTACTGCTAAGTGCCATACCTGGAGTTCTGCAAAAGCAGAAATAATAAAAAGTAATGGAAGAGTAGGAAGCATTAATATTAAATCAGACTGTCTCATCAAATATGCATCTACTTTGCCACCAAAAAAAGCAGCAATAGTCCCTAGCAAAGTTGAAATACCAACGCCTAAAGTTGCACTTAACAAACCTAACACAAATGCAACTTGGCTACCCTCCATAATTTGAGAGAAAACATCTCTCCCTAAAGAATCAGTTCCTAAAATATGTTTACTGGAAGGCGGTGCAGGTTGTAAGTTTTGAATTATAGTCTCACCTACTTGAGCATCAGAATAAAATAGCGTCCTGATATTTACTTCTGTACGTCCAGGACAATCAGATCTTTTATTGTATTTTTCTGTTGGGTACTCCTTAGGGCAATCGACAACTAAAAACTCTTGAAATTGTTCTGAATAACCAACTACTGGATCATAAACGCCTTTATTCCACACACCAGTTATAAAGAGTATTGGTTGAAGAAGCGATAAAAATAAAAAGAAAATAACAATATATAGTCCTAACATACCAAGTTTACTTCTTCTAAACAGTCTCCAATTTTTCTTTAAAGCTTCTCTTCTAATCTTTTTTGCTATATCTTTTTGTTCACTCATTGTTTTATCCTTGTGACTGAATTCTGATTCTTGGATCTAAATAGGCATATGATATATCTGCAATGAAATGGGCAATCAATGCAAAAATACCAATGAAAGAGAACGAAGCCATTGCTACAGGAATATCTTCTTCTAGGACTGCTTGTAATATCAACTGTCCCATCCCGGGCCAAGAAAATATGGTTTCAGTCAATACTGAACCATCAATAATTGTAACAATTGTAAAAATAAATGAAGTTACAACTGGAAGTAAAGCATTTCTTGCTGCATGTCGATCTCTTATTCGTCTTTGTGATAACCCTTTTGCACGAGCAGTAAGAATAAAATCATCTTTCATGACTTCCATCATTGTTGTTCTAGTAAGCAAAGCTGTACCAGCAAAGGCAACTACTGTAACAGTAAATATAGGGAGTATCATGTGATAGGCAATGTCCATAGCATAAGGTTTTTGAATTGCTAACTCCCCTGAGTTCCAATAAATTAAACTAGCTATTGAAAGAATTATAAAACCAGTAAACCTAGCGTTTCTTCTAAGATTTAAAGATTCAATATTACGTGTAAAAATATAAACTAAAATTTGCAAAACAGAAACAACAGCTGTGAATTTAATCATAGAAACAAAAATTACATCGCTGTCAAATGGGGCGTCGTACCACTTTTCTGGATACAAAAATTTTCCAATTGGTAGCCAATCAAGTTTATAGCCAAAAAACCAAAGCATCATCAAAGCAAACCATGGATAAAAAATTGTATAAGAAAAAACAGAAGTTACTGTTATCCATGTTTCTGATTTAGAACCCCTTCTCCAAGCTAAAATTTTACCAATTAAAAAACCTGTATAAAAAGCAACAATATTTACCATAGCAAACAACATAAGTGTTCTTGGTAGCCTTTCAGCTATAAGTTCGATAGGAGTACGTGGGTAATGTTTATATGAATAACCAAAATCGCCTTGAAAAAAATTACCTATATATAAAACAACTCTTTCTGTGAGAGGTTTATCTAAACCATATAATTTAATAACTTGTTCGTAGGCTTCAGGAGGCAATTCAGGGTTTAAAAGAAGATTTTGAAATGCATTACCCGGTATAGAATCAAAAAGAACGTATGAAGTTACGAGAAAGAGGAAAAAAACAATAATAAGTTGATAAATTCTTTTTAAAACGTATTTATACATATAAGTCCACTAACCATAATAATGGCGGGTAGCTAAACTA
>CETH01042824.1_pt1 | contig 13708 bp, 14 predicted proteins | sample 361461 | NCBI WGS metagenome assembly CETH01 (sample SAMEA2622695, study PRJEB7988) | marine metagenome | isolation source: saline water (ENVO:00002010), including
TAAATAATACAAGGTATATAAAAGATCTTGATGATATTATCACAGATTTGAATACTAATGAAACCGAACAATTATTTGAATTATTTAAAAATATAGATAATCTTGAAGAAAACTATCATAATATAAAAAGACAAATAAGAAATATAATTGATGATGAGAGTAATAATAGATTTAATTTTAACGAAAAAATTAATGATTACTCTAATGATATAAAGCCTCACAAAAATAATATTCGAAACTTATTAAGAAAATATAACTTGACTAGAACAAATAATCAAAATTTTAAAGAGAGAATAAATCAAATTATAGAATCTTTAAAGTATGATGAAGTTGAATCATTGTTATCAAGTTTAATTAATATTATTGAGTTAAGAAAAAGAGAGAGAAATACAATACTTTCAAAGATAGCTCAAAAAAATAGACAGATTCAAAATTTAAAGAATAATAAAAATGAATTAACAAACAGCTTTGAGGTTAATAAATGGTTATATGATGAAAGAAGAAAAGAAAGAGAAGCTATTGAACGTGAACTTAAAAAGTTAAAAAGGAAATGATGAATAAAAAGTATAATCCTAAATTTAATCCAGATTGAGTCATAATTAGACTAAATAAATAATAATAATATGAATTAAGTAATTTAAATTATTTTATTTTTTAAAATTAAATATGCATGACAAAACATATTTAAAACATATTAAAAATTCTAAATTTTTAGCAGAAAATACAAAGGAAATATATTTATCTAGATTAGAAGTTATCAAAAATGATATTTGGAAAAATTGTAAATCTGAAAAGAACAAAGTGGGTAAAGGACGATGCTTACATTATATTCTTAAGCATCCAGAAGCATTTATAGAAAAATTAGAAAAATTTGTAAATAAAACAGAAGGTAGATTAGATAAAAATAAATTAAGTATGCATGCAAAAGATGGATATGTTACTGCTTTAAAATCATTGTTTTTACAAACTCCAGGAATGAAACAAAAATATCCCGAACTCTATATGAAATGGGATGAAATTCATAAAAAAGTAAGACAACCTATTAATGAAAAATATCAATCTAATAAACCAACTGATAGACAAAAAGAAGCATATATTAGTTTTGAAAAAATAGAAGAAATACGAGACAAATTAAAAAAAGGAAGCATAGGTAGATTATTATTATCAATGTATACTATGATACCTCCTGTAAGAAGCGATTATGATAAAATAGGGATTTACAAAAATGAAAAAATAGTAAAAGATGGAATTGACAATTTCTTAATATTGAATAAAAATCCTTATTTAGTAATAACAAAATATAAGACTTCAAAAACATATAAAGATATCAAGATAGATTTACCAAAAAAATTAGTAAGTGAAATTAAAGCAAGTTTAAAACTTAAACCAAGAGATTTTTTATTTATTCAAAAAAATGGGGAACCTTATGATAAACCTAATACTTTTAATAGATGGGCAAATAGAACTCTTAAAAAGATATTTGGTAAAAAAAATATAAGTTTATCAACATTAAGACATATTTATATTACGAGAAGAGATTTGAAATTAGAAGAGAAAAGTGGATTAGAAAGAAAAGAGATAGCTGATGTAATGGGTCATTCTGTAGCAACTCAGCAGAATTATCTGTGGCATACTTATGTAAAAGAAAAGAATAAAGAGGATAATAAAAAAGAGGATAATAAAAAAGAGGATAATAAAAAAGAGGAATAAAAATAATTTTATGATTAATATTATATATCATCTATATTATTATGTATAAACCAGTACCACTCACAAGTTAATTTTTGATTTGTTTCCCAAGAATTTGCTTTCCTTTTCCACATTTCATAAGATTCTTCTTTTAATTCTTTTTTTAAATTTATATATATAATCTTATGTATAATGTCATCTGGCAAAACCTTATGTAATCCACTATTAAATTTACTCATCTTTAAATAAAAAATGTTTTACTATGATTAGAATAGTAGTATTAATATACATTAAGCTAAATATACAATATTAATTAGCTCCAAAGAACCTTGATGAAATTGGTTCTCTATGACGAAAAAGATTACGACGCTGCTCCTCATTAAAGTTTTGACGATGATGAATAATCTTCTGAATATGTTCAATTGTATAAAACCGGGGCTCATTATCAATTGTTAATATTTCCAGAATATCACGTTCATAAAGAGTACGGACATAATCAATTGTATAAAACGCGCGTGAAACAACATCATAAACTTCTGGATTTTCTCTCTCTCTGCTTTCAGACAAAAGCCTGTAAAATTCATTATTACCAATGTGTCCCCAAATTGCCAAATTTTCCATTCTTCCTTCTTGTATAAATCCAGTATGGCTTCTAAAATTATGCTTCCAACCATCCTTTTTACATACAATACCCAAATCTCCCTTTTTTGCCAAAGAACAATTCTTGTGAGATTGAATATTGTCCATTGAAATTGGTTTCTGACAGAACCGACATTTCGCAAGAGTCTTGTAAGGACAATGATGATCAGTCATACCATCTTTTCCTAAAATAATAGACTCTGCATCTACACCTTCCTGCTCGTCACACCAACTACATACAAGATAACATTCCTTTGCATGCTCCTCGAGTTCATAAATTTTCATAGACTTTTTACAACGTTTACACTTAGTATTTCTATGACTACATTTATACTTGATGTGCATTCCAAGATTATATACACCACCACATTCTGTCCCACACTTTCTACATTGTGTAATTCCTTCACCAACATCATCAAGAGCCCGAGCCAATGAAATACAAGGATGATCATTCCCATGACGTCCCATCTCACCATAATGCTGCCATCTTTTTAAATCTCTATCCAAATAGATAATATGACAACCAGCAAAACATTTAATCTTCTTTTGATTATTATCCACCGCATGCTGAATATAATCTCTTACACACCTCAGACAACCTGGGGTTACCTGACTTGCTGAACATGGTTCCGTAAAATTAATATCTGGACCATCCAGGGCACAGGGTGTACCATTCCAGCACACTGGAACTTCAGGAAGTTGACAACAAATTGGGCAAGTACGTAGATTTTTCTTTGACTTTGACTCAGACTTTGACTTGGTATTCAACTTTTTTTTCAACTCTTCAAGTTCTTCCTTCACTAGCTTATAATCTGCCAACATATCCTTGATTTGTGAAGCGGACTCTGTCATGTTTTGATTTCACAAAGGTTTCTCAAATAAGAAAATGGCTCCAAGTTCAAAGTCAAACTCTAGAACGAGTCATTATTTGCTTGTTTGCATTTTTTTCTTATTACGGGGTGATAACTAGTATTGTAATTCTATTTTTGCGACTGGATTTTAACCAGTTAACTAGCCCGAAGCTAGTATTATAACACAAAAGCAGAACACTTTAAAAGTTATGAAAGCTTGGCCTTAATAACGATGGTACCGATATAACGATTATTTAAACCATTACCCAACTTAGCAACTCTAGTAGAACCCAGAGTCGCTTGCATTATTGCATTGGTTAACCATCATTAATTAGCATTATAATATTGTCTATGGACAACATCATAATGGGTAATAGAATCATTCACATCTATCCACAATCAATCATATTACAACTCCTTATATTTCAAAGGAGGTTTTCACATTTTATTTGGCTTTGATAAGATGATAATAATTGATAGCGTTATCAATTATACTAATTGATAGTGTTTATCAATTTTTGATATGTAATAAGAAAATTAACAATCAATTATAATAAAATTTAAAGTAATTTAATATAAGAAAGTGTCATTTTTCTATATGAGGTGTAGTGTAAGTTAATAATATATATAGTAAACCATTAAACAAGAGCCGTTAGTCAAAGTAAAACCTTAGTAAACGTAAAGTTTAATAATTTACTATAACATTATCACTTTTAAAGATTAATTAATAATAGTTCATATCATATTCGGATAGTTGTTAAGAGTACGACTAACTTTAAATACAATTATAACTATTTATGCCTAATGTCTATTAATACCACATCAATATTTATATTGATGCTCGGATAATCAAACTAAATGATTGGACTTTATCACAAGTCTAATTACAATCCAAATATTTTTATATTGTATTTTCACATTTTATTTTAAAATAATTTATAATATTAATAAGAAAAATATTATAAATCAAATAAAAAATTTTATTTTTATATTTTTTTTGGTTTTGTTTTTTTTTTATTAAATTTATTTTTCATACTTTAAAAAGTTATTAATATTTAAATCATATCTATCTCTTCCTCTCCAACTATTCATTAAGGATTTTCTAAGAATCCCAAAATATAGTTTAGGTAATTTCACATTATTAATCATATGACCATCAATATCCATAAATATGACATCTTGTTGTCCAGAATTTCCATTATATAGTTTATTTACTCTCTCAAATTCTTTATTATAATTAATACTAAGATCAAAAATTTGTGAAATATGCTCAAATATATTTTGATATTCTTTCATTCCCTCTAATGAACGAAGCATATCAGCAACACAAACATAAAATCCTGCCTTTATTATTCTTATTTCATTATATTTTTCAAAATTCTTATAATTATCATAAATTTTTTTTTTGAATTTTTCTTTATTCCATTGCCCAGTTAAAAAACTATACCTTTCTCTCTTATTTAAATCTAACAAATTATTATCTCCCATTTGGCCTTGAACTTGATAATCTTCATACCCAATACACCAACGAAGTATTGCGCGAACAATATTAACAAATTTTGGATATTTACAAATTGGAAATCTTGTAATGTCTTTATTTCGTGAACGTAATGCATCTAAAATATACGCAACTCCACCACAAGGTATATCACGAATGTCTCTATGCAAACGACCATTTTTTCTAAGTTCATTAACAGCATCTGGTTGATGAATAACTCCACCAATTTGCATTTTTCCAGTAGAATATGAGAAAACAATTTTACACAGAGGACAATAAACTTGATCACATCCATAGATACGATGAATTCTTTCATTGCACTTTGGACAAGGTTTTGAAGTCCTAATTGCTAATTGAATAGTTTTCACAGTATCTTCATCACATACATGCCCATCTGTTTTAATTTCTCTGCATTTCCTACATGTTATTTTATCACATTTATTACATTTCCAGTTACTATTCAGAAACCCATCACAATCTGTTGCCATACATTTTTCAATAACTTTTATCTTGCTCGGTATATTTTTAGGATATCTCAAAATATTTAAATTCTCTTCTCTCTTCTCTCTTAAATCTTCAATTAATCCTAATTTAATTTCTTTATTTTTTAACCAATCATTTCTTTCTTTTACTGATACACAAATACAATTTGATGGTCCTTTTTTACAATTACATTTTAAAAGACGTTCTTTTTTATCATTCTTGATTTCACATGTAATTCTACTAATTTCTAATAGTAAAACTTGATTTTCTTTAAAAATTTTATCTCTCACTTGATCACGTTCAATTATCTTTTGAGTTTCTGGAAACATCGCCATCTCGTTTTTAAAATAAACTTCTTCTTGATGTTCCCTATATCCCTTTCCTTTCCAAGCTCCAGTAGATTTAATAAATGTATCATAGTGAGAATTCTTAATATGTTCAAATGTATGTGGTTCTTGACAGAACATACAATCAATTACATCTCTTGAAAAAAGATATGTTTGATGACATTCTCTACAACATACATTATTACAATCAAGACATTCAACAGGTTTACGCGTAGACTTATTAAAAGTCTCGCAACAAATACTGCAATCAGTTGTCATAGTTATTAACTTTTGTTAATAAAATAATCATAATGACAGATTCAAATTTTATTTTATATGTTAGTTGATACTATCAATTAAAAACTATCAATTGTATTGATATCCAAAATAAAAGGAAATGGGGTATTCATCCAAGTGTTATAATATTAGTTAACTAAATAAAATTTGAAATAAATTATATATATATTATTTTATAATAGACCAATCTCTATCTATATTAAAATCTAATATATATATGATTGGGTTAGATTATTTGTCATTAGCATCATATTTCTATGAGCAACAATTAAATGTCGTAATGGAAAATAATGGCTTTTGGATAAATATATTTAATTTTGTAGCACCTCTTTGTAAAGAAAATGAAAATAAATATCCATTCATTATTTATAATAATTATGAAACATTACCAGAATTTAATAATACGTCTATTGAGTTAAAAATGAATAATATAATTGAAATTATAGAATGGAAAAATAATAAATTTTATAATATAATACATTATAGATTTTTTCCATTAAAATATTTTAATGAATCTCAATATAATAAGAACGAATTTTTACAGTTTCTAAATCAAGATAGAATAGATTAATTATTCAATTTTAATACAACAATTTGGACAAATTGGGGGATGATGATTACATGAATGATGGCACCAATAAGTAGAGTATGTAATACATTCAGGTCTATTATCAACATAATAATTATAATATATCGTTAATGAGGCGGATATTGATGAAGATATTGAAGAAGATATTGAAGGTGAAGGTGATAATGATAATGTTGTTGATGATAATAATGTAGATGTTGATATTGTTGTTGATAATGATGGACTAATAGAATAAGAAAGCATTATTGGTAAAGTAGTATTTGAAAAATTATCATTTGAATTCGGTTTACCATTTAAATAAAAAAAATAAAATCCACTAAATAAACTTGAACTGAGTACAAATAATCCTAAAATAATATATAATAATTTAAAATATTTACTTTTATTATTATTAGTATCTTCTATTTGAAATGCTTGTCGTGGAAATGGTTCATTATAAGCTGGTGCAGTTTTTATATCAATGACTTCGAATATATCATCTGTATCTAATATATCATTTACATTTAATATATCATTGACATGAGTTGTATTAATAGAAGTACGATTCATTAAGAATTTATTTACAAAAATATTTAATAAAAAATAACGAAAAATAAAGTTTTACCAATCAAAATGCCAATCATAATTTGTTTTTATATTATAATTTTGATTATAATATTTTTCACAATCAGTTAAATAATATTCATATGCTGGAATAGCTTCTTTATTTTTTGGCAAATAACGTTTATGATTAATTTTATATAAATCTAAATTAGATATAAAAAAACGAGTATTAATACCATTAAATTGAGAATGAGTTTTATGTGAAAATAAATTTAGTAATCTATATTTATTTTGGTTAGTTGAATAAATTAAATTTAACATTTTTAATTATATTATTATATTATATTTTATTTTTGATATTAATACTTTCAGGATCTATTTCCAATAAAGAACTATTCTCAATAATATCATCATTATCATTATCTTTATTATTATATAATGATGATTTAATTGAGAATGCTTCCATTTCTTGTAATAATAGTTTAAATGTATAAGGTGTTTCAATATTAGAAAAATCTAAATTATCTGCTTCTTTAAATGTACTTATTAAGTTATCTTTAGTTTTAATAGCAATTGTACCATTTTCATTTTCTATTGAATATTTAAATTTATCTGATCTTTCCATCATACTTTCTTTTAAAAATGAACCTAGACCATGACCTACTAATGCATCTTTTTCCATTTCTCCTATTCTTAATCCACCGCCTTTTGCACGACCTTGAGTTGGTTGTTTTGTTGTAGCTGTAATTGGACCATCAGAATTTCTATAATTTACTTTATCAGATACCATATGTTTAAGACGATAATAATAAGTAGGACCAATGAAAATATGACAAGGTATTTGTTCTCCTGTAAAACCATTATACATTATTTCATCACCATATTTATGAATATCTTTTTTATCCAAAAGATTATATAATTCTTTAGTTTTTTGATTATTAAATGTAGTTCCATCAATACTCATAGCATATTTACAGCCTAATTTACATAATACGCATTCAATTAATTGTCCAATTGTCATACGACTTGGAATAGCATGAGGATTAACAATAATATCAGGTACTATACCATCTTTATTAAAAGGCATATCCTCTTGTGCATAAATCATACCACAAACACCTTTTTGTCCAGCTCTGGAAGACATTTTATCACCTAATTCAGGCATCATTGATTTTCTAAATCTCATTTTAACTTTATTTAAATTATCTTCATTTTTATATACAAATACTTTATCAATAAATCCTTTTTTAATTTTATCTCCTACAATAGAATTATCAATATAAACTGTTTTAGTTACTTTTTTTGAAAATATATTATCCGTGTCTTGAACTTCTTCTATAATCTTAACTTTACCTAATATAACATCCTCTTCATTAATATATGAATTTACTTTAGGGATTCCATTGTTATCTATATATTCCCAATTTGCCAATTTAAACTTCATTGGAGTACCATTATTAATAATATCTATTGGGTTTTTAAATATAGTTTTTTCATTATCATTTTTATTAACACTTTCCTCATCTATAAATGATTTAAATTTTGTAATATTGAACATTCCTCTTTCTATAGATGATTTATTAACAATTATAGAATCCTCTTGATTAAATCCAGTATATGTTGCAATTGCTACAATTAAATTTTCTCCATTGGGAAGTTCTTCATTATGTGTATATTGTGTATATTTTGTATGAACTAATGCTCTTTGTGGATAATGTATAATATAACTTGCAGTATCTATTCTATTATTAAAATTTGTAGCATATATACCAATTGCTTGCTTTCCTTGTTGAGCACCAAAAGCATTTCTAGGATATGGATTATGGTCTGAGAAGGGAATAACATTAGAATAAACACTAAGTATTGTTGATGGATCAATCTCACAATGAGTATAATGATTTAACTTATTCTCTAAATATTTTCTATTCATTGCAATTAATGCATTATTACTTTCTTCAATATCAATATATTCAATTAAATTAATTGATTTATTAAATTTTTCAAAATCTATTTGTTTATTTTTTTCTTTATCTCTAATTGTAAATTTCTCTAATAAATCTTTATTGTATTTAAAATTATAATTATTTTTTTTATTAATTAAATCATTCCATTCAAATTCGTCCTTTTTAATATCATCTATAATAGAATTATTATCTAATAATAATTCGTTCTCTTTTACAACATATAGTGGTCTTAAAACTCTTCCAGCATCAGTTAAAATATGAATTTCATTTTCTTGAACATACCATGAAATTGAAATTGTATTGTGAAAAACACCAATTCGTCTTAAATTAATTAATAATCTATAAATAAAGTAAGGATCAAAGTGTAATCCTATCCAATTATTATTAATAAATATTTTGGTTCCTTTTGGTACATCATTAGTAGATATATCATTTAAATAAATAATTTTATTGTCTTCTAGACAATTTAAAATATTATCTATTTCAATATCATAAGATACAATTGTCATAATAGGGAAATGTTTTAAAAGACCAATATTACCACCATCTGGTGATTCAATGGGACACATTGAACCAAATTGTGTCCCACCTATTCTATGAGGTTCTACTAATTTGACACTTCTATCTATAGGAGTATTAATCCGACGAACGTGAGACAAATATCCTAAATAAGACAGACGACTAAGGTCTTGAACAATACCCATTTTATTAGGGTCATTTAACATACCCCAATTCCCTTTTAATGATTTAATCATACCATCAGTAATAATTTTATTATCAAATATTATTTTAATGTTATTAGAATTTATTAAATTTGATATATCACCAGTATTTTTCCAATGCCCATAATTATATTGTTTATCCATAGTATTTTTAATATTATTTCGTAATTTATTATAAAAATCTCTAAACAAATTTGACAATTGGTAACCGGATAAATCCACTCTTTTAAATAAATAATTATCTTTATTTGTTTCTGGTATAATATTTAGTTTTGTTTTAACAATCTTATTTATAAGATAACCTAAGAAAAAAGCCTTATTATTATAATCACGACCAACATTTGGTAAAAAATCATTTGTTAATACATATTGAATATTATCAACATTTTTATAAGATGTATAGTGAGCTAAATATTCTAATGCTTGTTGTTGATTATAAATATAATTACTATCAATTAATGAATATCTTAAAAAATCTAATAATTTTTTATTATTTTTATTTTCAATATCATATAATATATAATTTAAAATTTCTTTATCACTTTCAATACCTAATGCTCTAAACATCAAAAATAAAGGTATATTTTTATCAATATTAGGACAAGTTAAAACTATAGCATTTTTTCTAAGTCCTTTATTATAATCTTCATTATAAATTCCAAAATTAATTGTTTTTGGAAAAAGAATATTTTCTTTTGAAGTACATCTAATAGTGGCTTCATATGAGAAAAAATCTTCACTAGATTTTGTAATAAATATCTTATTAGTAGCAATTCTTTCTTGTGTAATAATTACTTTCTCTTTACCAGATACTATAAAATAACCTCCTTGATCATATGGACATTCTCCCATTTCAGTTAAAACACTTGAAGTTTGATTATTTAATATACATAAATTTGAATGAACCATAATAGGTATTAAACCTAATTTAGTTAATTTAAATTCTTTAGTATTAATTATTTTTTTATCATTTTTATCATATGTTATATATTCAATTAATACATCCGCATATAAATCTGAACAATAATGTAAATCTTTAAGTTTTGCTTCATTTGGATATAATGGTTTATTGCTACCATCTTCATGTAATACTGGCTTACCTAAATATATTTTATCACCATTTTCTCCTCCAATATATACATTAACTTCGTATAATAATTCATCAGTTTCTAAATTTTTTTTTAACATAGTGAAAGGATTAAGAGTTTTAATTGTATAAGGTAGTTTATTACCTATAAAATCATTATAAGATTCAATTTGTATATTTGTAAAATAATAATTATTACTATTGAAATATGAATTAATTATATTCCAATCTACCCTTTTTAATTCTAAATTATTCATTTTATTAATTACTTATAATATTAAAAATTTAAATATATATACAAAAATTTTAATTATATATACAAAAATTTTAATTATATATAATTCTGGATACAATAAATAAATAATAAAAAGTTCTTTTCATCTATATCTATATTTTCTTTTAAATATTTAATTAAATCTATTTTTGATTTATTTAAAATTTTATTAAAATTTAATATTTTTTTTTTATTTAAATTAGAAAAATTTAATTTAGCTGTAAAAAATCTAATGAAATCTAGTAAATTTTTTTTATCAAAGTAATATATGATTATTATATAATATATTAAATTTATATCTGTTTTAAGGTAATAGTATTTTTGAAATAGATTGAAATATGAATAATATATATCATTTTTATTAATATCTAAAAAATTATAGTTATAATAATTTTTCAAATTGTCATAATCTTTATCTAAAATAATATCATTTTTATTTATAAAATTTGAAAACATAGTTTCAGATGGAATCAATACAGACATTTAGATAAATAAAATAAAAAAAATAATTAATATTGAACAAATATTAGAGAGTATATAATTAGAGAGAATATAAACTAAATTATAATATTATAATTATCATTAATATTATCATTAAATCCTTTAGGATTTTTAGGTTGAAATTGTGGATATTTTTTATTAATATTTTTTAATTTTTTAAATGTATATGATTGGACTTTTAATAAATTATGATGTATATGTTTATCTAGACGAGTTTTTTTGTTTTTAGAAAACATTGGTGCATCTACCATAAAATTATTTATAGTATTTAAAAGTTCTAATCTAATATCAACTACAATATCAGTATAAGTATAATCATATCGGTCATTAATAATATAATAATATGTTTTAAGAAAGGCATCCATTAATACCATCATTCTAAAAAAATCGGCATTATCATATTTTTCAATAAATCTTAAATCATATATAACTTCTTCTAAAAATTTATTATTCTTTAAGAAATAGAAATCAGTTGGTTTCTTATAAACTTTATATAAGTTGGGATTATTAAGAAAAAATTTATCATTTTTATGATGACTAATATCTTTATTCACTAAATCTACAATATGTTCTTCTTTTAATTCGTTATCAGTTTTAAATTTTTTATTTTCTAATTTGTTTTTAATATCATATAGGTTAAAAAGGTATATTATAATAAAAAACATTAATATTAATATAACTTTATTTCGATATACAATTAGATTATAAATGAAACCAATTATAATTAATATAAGGAGTGAATATTTACTTGATATAACTGAATTAATACTATTCATTATTAATATTTATAGATATTAATAATCTTTATATATTGTCGGAAATTTCTATTAATAATAAAGATACTGCTAAAAGCATAAAAAATATTCCTATATAAATAATACGATTATCTTTTTTCATAATTTTTTTAAATTCTTTATAAGTTAACTTTTCAGCTTCATTCATTTCATCTAGAATAGAATTTAGAATTTTAAATATTTTAATAAAAATATTTTCTATTGATGTATTTGTAAATAATTCATTAAATTTTTCCTCCTCTTTTAATTTAAGAACTCTATCAATAGTATTTCTAACATTTTCTTCTTGATTTAAAATTTGGTCATAAAGAAAATTTGTTTCATCTGAATATTTATTATTTATAATTTTATAGAAATCATTTATTTGTTCCATTCTTTAATTTATAATTTTATTAAAATTATAGAAAAAATAAACTTAATATTAAATTTATATACGATTTATTAAATTTACATGCCCTAACATATGTCTTCGGCAACACATTTTGGTAATTCCTAAATCATTTAGAATTTTATTTTGATGATTATCATCAAAATTTTTTAATGAATTTTCATTACTATTTATAGTTATATCTTCCAATGTAAATTTTTTTTTTCTTATGTTTTTTTGGGCATTTACTCTTTTATCATACTCTTCCCATAAATCACCAATTACTTTTGAACAAGTAAAACAACGAATAGGTATAATCATTTTAATTAAATATAAACATATTTATAAATCAGATTTTAAAAATTTGATTTAAATAATTTAAATAAAATATATAATAATACAAAATGGATTTTTGTAAATTATGTGATAATATGTTATATATTAAGATTGAAGAAGAGAAATTAAAAAATTATTGTAAAAATTGTAATTTTTCAGAAGAAGTTGAGTCTAATGAAAGTAGAATTATAATTGAAAATAATTATGATAAAGAAGAAACTACTCTAGAAGATTCTTTTAATACCAATATTAAGTATGACCCAACTTTACCACGAGTAAATAATATTATATGCCCTAATAAAAGTTGTACTAAGGAAAAAAATAAAGATAATGAAGTAATATTTACTAAATATGATAAAGAAAATATGAAATATAAGTATTATTGTGTTCATTGTGATTATTTTTGGAATAATTAAAATTTGATTTAAATATTTATAAAAGTATAATTAAAATGAATACTGATATCATTACTTATAATAATACTCTCAAAACAGAAAATAGAAAGAGTATAAATTTTTTAACTCTATATGAAAAGACATCTATAATTGGATTAAGAAAACAACAATTGGTAAATGGTGCAAATAGTTATTTAACAAAAAAAGAATTAGAAGGTATATCAAATATGGAAGAAATTGTACAAAAAGAATTGGAATTAAATAAATTGCCATTTATGTTATGTAGAACTATGCCAAATGGAGGAAAAGAGTATTGGAAATTAGAAGAATTATTATAGAATTATTAAGAAGTT
>CETH01181082.1_pt1 | contig 13695 bp, 12 predicted proteins | sample 361461 | NCBI WGS metagenome assembly CETH01 (sample SAMEA2622695, study PRJEB7988) | marine metagenome | isolation source: saline water (ENVO:00002010), including
TTAGCTGGTGCCCGCCGGGAGGGTATCAAAGACCTTGTTCTCGTTGGAAAAATACCGCGGCCCAGCTTACTGGAATTAATGAAGGATGTGCGCTCAGCAAGGTTCGTGGCCAAGGTAGGGACCCGAATGCTTGGAGATGATACTATTCTCTCTGCCGTAGTCAGAGAACTCGAAGAGGCGGAAGGTTTTAATGTCGTGGGCCCCGAGGAGATCTTACAAGATTTGTTAGCGACTTCAGGATATTATGGAAAGTTAATCCCGACGGATGACGATCTTTCTGATATCCGCCGGTGCATGGAGGTGGTGCGGGAAATTGGAAGGTTGGACATCGGCCAGGCGGCAATTGTCCAGAATGGATTTGTCATTGGTGTAGAAGGTGCTGAGGGAACAGACCGTATGATCGCCCGCTGTGCTGAATTCGTAAGTTCAGATTTGCCCGGCGGGGTGTTGGTGAAAGCGGCTAAACCTAACCAGAATCCGCGGATAGATTTGCCAGCGGTTGGGCCTTCCACTGTAAAATGTGTCGCGGATGCTGGTCTGCGGGGTATCGCTATCGAAGCCGGCCGTACCCTGGTGGTGGAACGTACCGAAATGGTACGTGTAGCTGATGCGGCCGGTATATATCTGTTCGGCGCGACGCCGGATTCCTGAGAAGGCCCTGAATGCCAAATGGCCATGAAAATCCATTTGTTTGGTTGATTGCTGGCGAGCCTTCCGGTGACCTATTGGGTGCCCGTTTGGTCCACTCCCTTAAACAGCGAACTAACGGGAATATTCGTATCGAGGGCATCGGTGGTGAGGAAATGGCGAACGAAGGTCTCCAAAGCCTTTTCTCGATTTCCGATATCGCGGTGATGGGACTCATAGAAATCGTTCCTAGATTGCCGCTGATCAAGCGGCGCGCCCGTGAAACAGTATCGCGGATATTGGCTGATTGTCCCGATGTCGTAGTCTCTATCGACGCCCCAGGTTTTTGCTACGAAGTCTGGAAAGGCCTCACGAACAGTAAAATACCCAAAGTGCACTATGTTGCTCCCTCTGTCTGGGCATGGCGTCCAAACCGCGCGAAGAAATTCGCCAGAGAACTGGATCATCTGATGGCATTGATGCCTTTTGAGCCACCATTCTTTGAAACGGAGGGGCTTGATACGACCTTTGTGGGACACCCGGTATTGGAGGGTAACGCCGGCCAAGGCGCCGGCTCCGCGTTCCGTAAGGCCAATTTTATTGACGAAGAAACTAATGTTGTCTCTATTCTACCCGGAAGTCGCAGAGGTGAATTACGGAAGTTAATACCAGTTTTTAGATCGGCGTCGCATCGGATTACTGATCAATATCCTGAGACGGTTTACCTGTTTCCAACCGTTTCATATTTAAGAGATACCGTTACGAGGGAAACAAAGAAATGGCCGGGTAGGACAATCGTTGTTGGCACCGTCGAAGGTAAATGTAACGCGTTTGCAGCCTCGAATGTTGCAATGGCCGCGTCTGGCACTGTTTCTCTAGAATTGGCGATGGCTCGAGTTCCACATGTGGTCGCCTACCGCATGAACGCTTTGACAGTTGCGGTCGTGAAAATCCTCCATGGTGTGAACCAAAAGTATGCGAACCTATTGAATATTCTCCTCGATCAAGAAGTGGTGCCGGAGTTCATACAGGATAAATGTATCCCGAATCTAATTGGGGATGCGGTCATAGGGCTGATCGTTGGCGGGCACGCTCTTGAACACCAGCAAACGTTGACAGAAGATGCGCTTAAGAGATTGAGGCCAACAAGCGGTACTCCGAGCGGAACTGCCGCGGATGTTGTATTGTCCATTCTGCGCGAACGTGAAAGGCAAGGAGACATTGTTTCATGACTTCGGGAAAGGGTGTATTCCGATTATTGCACACAATGATACGCGTGAAAGATGCTCAGAAATCGATAGATTTCTATTCCAGGCACCTAGGAATGAGAGTATTGCGCAATAAAGACTTTCCGGGCGGAAAATTTACCAACATCTTTATGGGATACGGTGATGAGAGCGATCATACGGTTCTTGAGCTGACCTATAATTGGGATCAGGAAGAGCACTATACCCACGGTTCCGGATTCGGGCATCTTGCAGTGGCTGTACCAGACATCTACGCGGTATGCGATCAAATGAAAAAAGATGGTGTCAGTATTCCCCGACCGCCCGGACCAATGAAACACGGCACCACGGTTATCGCCTTCATCGAGGACCCTGACGGTTATAAGATCGAACTGATCGAAAAAACCTGAGATTTTGAGAAGGATATAGCCTGCAAAGAATATCGTTTTTAATTAATTAACGCTGGGACAGTTCGACGAAACTGCGTTCGGTTGAGCCAATGTACAATTGCCGAGGCCTACCAATTTTCTGACCGGGGTCTTCGATCATTTCGTTCCACTGTGATACCCAGCCAACTGTGCGTGCCACGGCGAACAATACAGTGAACATGGTTTCAGGAATGCCAATAGCCTTTAATATGATTCCGGAATAGAAGTCCACATTCGGGTAGAGCTTTCGCTCAACGAAATACTCATCCTCTAGCGCGATTTTTTCTAGTTCCATAGCTAGCTCGAGTAGCGGTTCATCTTTGATTCCTAACTCTGAAAGGACCTCGTGGCATGTTTCGCGCATAAGAGTCGCGCGAGGATCGAAGTTCTTATAAACACGGTGACCAAATCCCATCAGTCGGAACGGATCATCTTTATCCTTCGCCCTTTTCACGTATTCAGGAATATTTTTTACGTCACCTATTTCGTTAAGCATTTTTAGGACCGCCTCGTTCGCTCCGCCATGGGCGGGACCCCAAAGGCTGGCTATTCCCGCTGCTATACAGGCGAACGGGTTGGCGCCCGAAGATCCCGCAAGTCGCACCGTCGAAGTAGAAGCATTCTGTTCATGATCAGCGTGTAAGGTTAAAATCCGGTCCATTGCGCGTTCGATTGTGGGACTAACTGCATATTCCTCACAAGGAGTCGCGAACATCATCTGGATGAAGTCAGCCGCGTATGAAAGATCGTTGCGCGGGTACATGAAAGGTTGGCCCAGCGCATATTTAAACGCCCACGCTGCTATGGTCGGCATCTTCGCTATCAATCGGTATGACGCTATTTCCCGCTGTCGAGGATCGGAAATATCGGTGGAGTCGTGATAGAAAGCGGCCAAACCGCCGACGACTCCGCACATTATAGCCATTGGATGGGCGTCGCGGCGGAAACCGTCGTAAAACTTATGAAGTTGTTCGTGAACCATCGTATGATAGGTAATGTCGTGCACGAACTTTTCTTTCTGATTGTAATCAGGCAGTTCTCCTTTTAGAAGCAGGTAAGAAACCTCAGGAAAATCACAGTTCTTGGCAAGATCTTCAATTCGGTATCCACGATAGAGGAGGACGCCCTCATCTCCGTCGATATAGGTGATCTTGGAATCACAGCTTCCAGTTGCCATAAAACCTGGATCGAACGTGAAGTAATCCAGTTCGGCGTATAGCTTACGAATATCTATGACCTTGGGTCCGACCGAACCTTCCAGAAGCGGCAGATTCAACTCTTTACCTGTAGAGTGGTCGATCAGCGTTACACTTTCCTTTGGAGCGTTGCTGCCAGCGTCCTGACTCATGTAAGTTTATCCCTTACGTCAATTTAAGGTGTTGTTCGGCGATCCAACCAAAGGCATTACCGATTTCTAGCAGATAAATAGCTCTTTTGGCCCGTTTAATCAAACGGTGCACCGCACAATTGATTTAGGCTTGGTCAATTGCATCTCTAATACGTCCGATCGTCTCGTCTTTCCCAAGAACTGTGGCAACTTCGAATATACCCGGCGACTCCGTTGTACCTGTTAATGCGGCTCTTAGTGGCTGTGCGATTTCGCTGAGCTTTCCCCCACTGCCTTCAATGTGCGATTTGACTAAATTTTCGAGGGCATCCGCTGTCCAGTTGTCTAGAGCTGCGAATTTAGTCTCCAAGACTGAAAGGCGGGACCTGCCGTCCTCATCCAGCAGTCTGGCGGCTTTTTCAGAGTATTCTAGGGGTCGACGCAAGCAATAAAACATTGACTTATCAGCAAGTTGAGAGATCAACTGTGCACGCGGCTTTAATGAATCCATCCCCTCCGATAGACGACGTCTAGTGTCGTCATCAAGCGGTTTCTTCATCTTCTTTTCAATACCGGGTGTGATTAGGGTTAATAGCCGTTCGGTTGAGCTGGCAGCAATATATTTGGCATTCAAGTTAGCTAACTTTTCAAAGTCCAACCGGGAGGCCCCTTTGTTAATATCCGCAATATCAAACCATGAGACCGCCTTGTCCATCTCGAAGAATTCGTCATCCCCGTGGCTCCAACCAAGTCGGCACAGATAATTCAATACCGCTTCCGGTAAGTAGCCCATATCTTTATACGCGCCGACACCAAGAGCTCCGTGACGTTTGGATAGTTTCGCGCCATCTGGGCCGTGGATCAGGGGAATATGGGCGTATACCGGGGCTCGCCACCCCATAGCCTGAAATATCTGCGTTTGACGGAACGCATTAGTTAGGTGATCGTCACCTCTTATAGCATGCGTAACACCCATATCGTGGTCGTCCACGACAACGGAAAGCATATAAGTCGGGCTTCCATCGGCGCGGAGCATAATTAAATCATCTAACTCAGTGTTAGCGATGGTTACTGAGCCTTGGACGGCGTCTTGGATGATGGTTTCGCCCTCCTGCGGGGCACGGAGTCTGATAACAGGATTAATATCGTCAGGTGCGTCTGCTGGATCGCGATCACGCCATGTTCCGTCATATCGTATTGACCGCTTTTCCTCCTTTGCTTTTTCGCGCATCCGAGCGAGCTCTTCCGGAGTGCAATAGCAACGATATGCATGCCCGTTATCAAGGAGTTGGGACGCCACCTCCACATGCCTATTTCTTTGCAAAGATTGGTAGACGGGTGCTTCGTCCGGGCCAAGACCTAGCCAGTCCAACCCGGCAAGAACTGCTTCGATTGCTTCCGGCGTCGATCGTTGGCGGTCGGTATCTTCAATCCTAAGAAGGTATTTTCCACCCATGTGCCGCGCGTAAAGCCAGTTAAATAAGGCGGTGCGGGCGCCACCAATATGTAAAAAACCTGTTGGGGACGGGGCAAAACGTGTAACGACGCTCATAGCGTTCATCTCGACAGTTCAACGTGAAAAATTTGAACGGGTGTAACACATTATTTCCCTGTCGGGTAAATATCGAATTAGTCCCAAGATTGGGCCGGCCATAAGTGCTTCATGGGAGGCGCGGTCAAGACGATCGACATAGGCCGTGCTCCATTTGTGGACGAGAAGTTGTTTGGTAAAAGAGTGAAAGGGGTCTTCGGAATTCCCGCCTAGCTCCCATCCTCGACCTTCCATGTTATAAGCGGGAGTTAATATCAGGCATCTTCGAGATGATGTGCAATCGGTCAAAGCTGTTACTGATGCCGCTGGCAAGACCATTAGGTCTTTTTTTTAAGACTCAATATTTTCGGACCAGCCCCACCAAACGGCCCTGAATGCGGACCTGGTCCGGTCCGAAAATTCTAGTTTCGTGATTGGGATTAGCTGGCTCAAGCGCGATGGAGGCGCCGCGGCGACGCAACCGCTTAAGAGTTGCTTCTTGATCCTCGACCAGTGCCACTACTATTTCGCCGTTGTTGGCTGTATCAGTTCGGTTGATCAGTACGATGTCCCCATTGAGAATACCGGCATCGATCATGGAGTCGCCCTCAATCTCAAGCGCGTAATGATCACCGCGGCCTATCAGCGCCTCGGGCACTTCAAAGGACCTCGTATTGTCGCGTAAAGCCTCAATAGGTGTACCAGCCGCTATTTTACCGTAGAATGGCAAGCTGACGGAATTCGCCGAATGTGGCTCATTTTTATTTTGCTCGTCTGCTTCGCCCAATGTACCGTTAACAACCCTAGGCTCGAAAGTTCCTGTGGCCGGAGGAACATTAACCATGTTTTGTGGCTTTCTTAGAACCTCCAATGCGCGCGCTTTATGGGGTAGGCGACGTATAAAGCCCCGCTCTTCTAACGCTGTGATCAGACGGTGGATCCCTGACTTAGATTTTAGGTTGAGTGCGTCCTTCATTTCGTCGTAGGACGGCGGAACCCCGTTATTATTGAGATTATTGTCAATATAGGTAAGCAGTTGATGCTGTTTGCGAGTTAGCATTCTATTTTCCCCAAAAAACACAAGCCGTAATGGAACAAAACATAAACATTATGGACGGTTTTATTTAAGTTCTTGTCTCTGGTCAAGAATCACAAAGTTTAGATACTGAAAAGGCTTCCTTTAAGAGGAATAATATTAACCAAATCTCCGATCTTCGAGGCCGGCGCGTGCGGTGGCCGGATAACCAGGGCATCGGCGCGCGCGATGGTGGCAAACATCGAGCTATCCTGCTTCTGGAAAGGGGTGGCGATGAGGCTGCCGTCGCCGTTTTTTTCAATTGACGCCCGAAGGTAGTCTTCTCTTTCGTCATTTTTGGTTAAGGCACTACCAAGGTTCGCTGGAATAGTGCTCGGCAGGACTTCGTCCATACCTAGTAGGCATCGTAGCGCGGGTGCAAGGAAAACAATCGCGCATACCAACGATGATACTGGATTGCCGGGTAAGCCGATCAAATATGTACTGCCAATATTCCCAAACATCAGCGGTTTACCTGGACGCATTGCGATCCGCCAGAAGTTGACCTCAAGTCCGATATCGCCGAGCGCGCTCTGCACCAAGTCGTGATCGCCAACCGACGCACCACCGGTTGTAACCAGAATATCGCTGCCTGACGCGCTGGAGGCCAACGTTCGAAGACCTTCCTCCTCGTCCGGTGCAATCCCGAGGTCGAGTGGGTCCCCGCCATATGCTGATACAAACGCGGCCAAAGAAAGGGCATTGGAACTTACAATCTGTTCACGACCGATTGGATCGCCAGGCATCACGATCTCGTCACCGGTGGCGAGGATAGAGATGCGTGGTTTGCGATGTACCATTAGCCATGGAACGTTCATCGCCGCCGCCAGGCCGATATCGCGAGCAGTCAGTGCTTTGCCCGCTTCCAGCAGCTTGTCTCCTATTGCGAAATCTAGACCGGTTGGGCGGACGAAACGACCTGCTGGAGCCTCTCCGCAGATTACTATGATGTTTTCACCGGATTGTTCAGTATTCTCCTGAATGACGATTGTGTCAGCACCTTCCGGTACACGCGCCCCTGTAAATATCCGTACAGCCTCTCCCGGTCCAACAATCCCGTCATAGGCGTAACCTGCCGGTGCATAACCGATTAATTTGAGTTTTGACGGTAGTGCCGCGACGTCTTCGGCGCGGACGGCGTAACCATCCATTGCGGATACGGCCATAGGTGGCTGACTGCGGCGGGAGACAACGTCTTCCGCGAGCACCCGCCCAAGACCCTGAGAGAGAGACACCTGCTCAGCGGGTAGAGGAGATAATGCATCAATGATGCGCCGCTGCGCGTCAGAGACGGAGATAAGGCTATTCCGTTCATGAAGTCCCATTGGCACGGTACTCTCCTGATTTTCCACCCGACTTCTGGACCAGCTTGATATCGGTGATTTGCATCCCGCGGTCCACGGCCTTGCACATGTCATAGACCGTGAGCGCGGCAACCGAAGCGGCTGTGAGAGCCTCCATCTCAACGCCAGTGCGCCCACTAGTCCGGCAGGTCGCGACGATATCAATAGCGTTGCGGGGCTTGTCGTACGTCAGGTTGACGTCAACGTTGGTCAGTGCCAGCGGATGACAAAGTGGTATTAAATCAGCGGTGCGTTTGGCAGCCATAATGCCGGCTAACCGCGAAACCGTTATAACGTCCCCCTTTTTTATTGACCCATCGATGATCAATTTCAGGGTTTCCGGCTCCATCAGGACTGATCCCTGTGCGGTGGCTGTCCGGTCAGTAATATTTTTGTCTGATACGTCGACCATCTGAGCTTCACCATTTTTTCCGATATGAGTTAGTCTGGACATTGCTCAGCGGCCCGCGGTTGTTTTTGGTTGCCTAGCAATTTTCGTGTCGCAGCCTCAATATCGTTCTGGCGCATCAGGGACTCTCCGATTAGAAAGCAACTTGCACCTGCAGACCTCATCGAGGCGAGGTCCTCCGGCGTAAACAGCCCACTTTCGCTTACCACTAATCGATCTGGTTCGGTTACCCGTGGCGCCAACTGCCGAGTAGTTTCTATATCAGTTTTCAAAGTCTTGAGGTTACGGTTATTAATACCAAGTAGCGGTGATTTGAGAGCCAAGGCCCGATCAAGTTCCTCCTCGTTGTGGACCTCTATCAATACGTCCATACCCCAGTCAAATGCGGTTCTTTCCAATTCGGACGCTAGGACATCATCCAGCGCTGCAAGGATCAATAGGATGCAGTCGGCACCCAACGCACGCGCCTCTACGACCTGGTATGGGTCTATCATGAAGTCTTTTCGGATAGCTGGCAGGGAAACCGCGTCCCGCGCAGCGGCCAAATGCTCATCTGCGCCTTGGAAGTAGGGCACATCCGTCAACACGGAAATGCAGGTAGCTCCACCGCGCTCGTAGTTAGCGGCGATCAATGCTGGATCAAAATTTTCTCGAATTAGACCCTTACTGGGCGAGGCCTTTTTGACTTCCGCAATAAGGCCATAACGACCATTAGAGGAGATTTTTTTAAGCGCGTGGTAGAATCCCCGTGGTGCTGCCGCAGATCTGGCGCGGGCTTCAAGATCTGCAAGCGACCTGATCTCCTTTGACGCGGCAACATGGTTGACCTTGTCAGCACAAATCCTGGTCAGAGCATCACTCATCACTATCCTCTTCTGCTGGGTCTGGGATAGTCTCGTGGGAAATCTCAATCATCCGATCTAGCGCAGCGCGTGCCCGCCCACTATCTAGCGACGTGGCCGCAACATCAGCGCCTTCTTTTAGATCTAACGCCTTTCCGGCAACAATCAGTGCGGCGGCCGATGTAAATATCACGGTATCGCGGTAGGCGCTCGGCTTGCCATCAAGTAATGCAGTCAATGCTTCGGCATTAAAGTGGGCGTCGCCGCCCTGAAGATCAGCGATATTGCATGTTTTAAGGCCGGCATCCTCTGGCGTAATCACCAAGGTCTCAACTTTTCCATTATCAAGAATCGCAACTTCCGCGGGCCCGTTGGTCGCTAATTCATCAAGCCCACCCGAGCCGTGGACGACCCAAGCCTTTTTAGTACCCAATTCACCTAGCACTCGGGCAACTGGTTCGACCCACTCCGGAGCAAAAACGCCGACCATAAGGCTATTAACCATGGCCGGATTAGATAACGGACCCAGCATATTGAAAACGGTTCGGATCGCTAGTTCTACACGAGGCCCGGCTACATGCCGTGTGGCACTGTGATGTCTTGGCGCCATCATAAAACCAATCTTTGCTTCCGAAATCGATTTTTCAATCAGCCGTATATCGGCGTCAATATTAACACCGATAGCCTTCAGGACATCAGCGGCTCCTGACTTGGATGACAGGGCACGATTACCATGTTTGGCCACAGGTACGCCGCTGCCGGCAACAGTCAGGGCTGCGCCAGTAGAAATATTTAGAGTGCCGCTACCATCGCCCCCGGTTCCAACAATATCGATCGCGTCAGGGGGGGCCGCTACCTTTAGTGCTTTCGAGCGCATAACAGTTGCCGCGGCCGCGATCTCGGTAACGGTCTCGCCGCGTATCCTGAGGCTCATTAGAAACGCGCCGATCTGGGAGGGCGTAGCCTCACCCGACATAATTATGTCGAATGCGGCTTCTGCCTCATCACGGCTGAATTCATGGCTGTCGGCAGCTAATGTAAGGATACTCTTGAAGTCCATCGGCTCCCATATCTCCAATAAATAATTTGACTCGTTTATACAACAAGTCAGCGAAACGCGTTAATACGCGTAAAAGGCTGTTTGGGAAATGGTCTTATCGGTATTCGCTAAAATCTTCTTCAAATCCTGATCGGCGGTAACTCACGTTGAAATCGGGTGAGTTAAGCTTTTTAAAAATCTGGGTTTACGGCCGCGTCGAGAATATGAATTTATTCGAATAATCACCTGCCTTAATGAAAATGTGGCAGCACTTTAGGTTTATCCATCTACCGATGGTGACGAAAGTAAAATGAAACAAGTGTGATTGTCGTTGAAACAATGCGGATAACGCACCCAAGGCATCATCGATAAATATTCTAATAGCCAAATCACTATACCTATCTTTCAATCTAGTAAGTATAGAAATACAAATAATCTATTGCATGACTGGCATAATTTTAGTCAACTTAATAAGCTTAAATGGTCGAGAAATAGTTTGGGACGGGCGCGTGATACGCGAATGTACTGGCGCCGATTTCGAGGCGATACTCTCCATAATTAATGACGGTGCGCAGGCGTATCGCAGTGTAATCCCAGTGGATAGGTGGCTTGAACCCTATATGCCCGCGGGAGAATTGCGACACGAAATTAATACCGGGGTACTTTTCGCAGGAGCCGAGGCCGGTGGTAGTTTGGTTGCAGTAATGGGTTTGCAGATCGTGAAGGATGTCACTTTGATCAGGCATGCCTACGTCCGAACTGCCTGCCAGAGGCGCGGGGAGGGAAGTAGGCTGTTGCAACACCTTATGAAACAGACACGTTTACCGGTATTGATCGGAACTTGGAAGTCAGCACGCTGGGCATTACGGTTTTACGAGAAACATGCCTTCAACCTTATTGAGGGTGAAGAGAAAGATCGCCTATTAAGATCCTACTGGAACATTCCGTCATGGCAGGTAAAATCATCTGTCGTGATGGCAGATCAGCAGGCGATAGAAGAACTCGTTAGGTATTCCGACGAGCCATTTGGCGCGATCGGTGATGATGGTGGCCACCATATTTGAACTCTAGTCGGGGGACCTTAACGGGCTCAGCGGCGGCCATAGTCTTGATTTGAGAAATATGCATCTAATGCCGCTTGATTCATGACCACGGGGTATTCCTCTCGCAATGCTCGTGAGTATTCTTGCAGGACATCGTTTGCAATGGCGATTGACAGCGCTCCCTTGAGATCTTTCAGATCGCTGTCACTGTTGGCTAGGGATGCTGCTTGGATACCCTTTACGCGAACAACTGCATATCCGTCGGAAATGGGACCAATCAAGAGATCGCCGACCTTAGCGTTGAACATCTCATGGAGCAATGAGGGCGGAATTAGGTTCCCCGACAGAGAACTGAAACGCGAAACGGGTTTGCTAACTTCGACAGTCAGGTTCTTTCCGGAAACAGCTGACGCAAGGGGTGTACCCCCCTTTACTGAAGCTCGAATTTCCTCCGCAGTTTTGCGTATACTTTTGTTAAGCCAATCGGCCTTCCAGGCAGCTTGAACCTCAGGGCGAACCTCATCCATCGCCCGCTTTACAGCTTCCACGATATCATCGACCCGAACCATAAAATAGCCGCCATTCGACGTTTCGATTAAATTACTAGTCTCACCTTTTTTGAGGCTAAACGCGGTCTGCGTGAAACTCTCTTCCAATGGGATGCCATTTTGTTTCTTTTTGGTCTGTGACATTCCAGAACTATCAATAAGCGCCGTTTTGAGGACCTTGACGCCGATATCATTCGCCGCGTCGTCGATAGAGCCGCCGCCCGCTAGAGAATCTTCCAACTGATTAGCTCGTTTGACGAGATCATCAAGCGCCAAATCGAGGGCAAGGTCGTCAGAAATCTGCTTTCGTACCTCTTCCAGTTTGGGCTCCCGTCCCGGCTCGATTTCGGCTACCCGAATTATATGCCAACCCATTGGTGACTTCTGAGGCTTAGTGAACTGGTTTTTCTTGAGGGCAAATACGGCATCTGCCAGCATGGGAAGCATATCCCTTCGGGCGACCAGCCCCAACTTAGTTTTTTCTATAGGTTTTTCGCTAAATTCTGTAGCGACCGAGAGGAAACTACGACCTTCGTTCAGGCTTGAATAAGCCCTCTTAGACGCTTCCTCATCTTGTAGCAAGATCTGCTCCAGCTGACGGCGTTCTGGCACTGATAAAGAGGCAAGTCGGTCCTCGTATTCCGTTTGGATATCGTCCTCAGACGGCGATAATTCTTTTGCTACCTCTACTGGATCTAGGTGAAGGATACTCAGACGACGATATTCCGGTGCCATAAATTGGGCGGAATTCTTGTTTAGAAATTCAACTAATTGCACCTCCTTGGGAGAAGGCGGTTTGCCGGCTAAAGAACGCTTAATTTTTATGATGTCCGCAGTGCGCCGTTCGTTGCGAAACTGGTATACCTTGTTGACGAGAGTAGGCGGCGCCTCCACGCCCGCGGTTATCGCTCCCCCGATATACTCTTGCTGCGTTTCTTCCCTTAGTGATGCAACGTACATATTTTCCGAAAGACCATTATTCGCCAAGGTTGTTTGAAACACGACCCGATCGAACTGACCCATTTCATTGCGGAAAGTGGGCTCTTTCTTTATCCTTCGAACCACTTGGTCGTCGCTAATGAGGATACCGAGAGCAGTTGCTTGGAGTAGGATTAGGCGCTTCGCGATGAGGCTGTTTAAGGCTGTATCGGCTAGGCCAATGTTGCGTGCTTGTTCCGCGTTTATATTACCAACACGCGACCTGATCCGCTCCATTTCTCGTCGAAACTGATCCTGGAACTCTCGTTGAGTAATTTTCGTCTCACCAACGATCGCAATCTCATCAGGATTCGATATTACGCCGGCCATGTCACCGATTCCCCAAACTGCGAAACTAAGGATAAGTAAGGATGCAAGCACGATCATCACGTACTTTCCAATGCCCTTTTTCATACTTTCCAGCAGCATACCGTTTCCGTCTCTATCTGGTTGATTCTGCGTAACTTGTAATCTTAATGCGGCGGCATCATACGGATCTGCTATAACACCAGCAAGACAAAGGCGAGCGGATTGCCTTTCAAGGCCGAGTAGCCGTTGGCCCTATTATTCCGATATGTTAAATACCCTGCCGAAATGGTCTAATAAAAGGCGAACTCACTGATGCTCGATTCTCCCATTCCGCTTATTGCAGGTAATTGGAAAATGCATGGCTCCCGAGAGTTTGCGGCGGATCTTGCCGGTTCGCTAGCTGCTCAGATATCGAATAACGGCCCAACAGTTTTTGAAATGCTATTATGCCCGCCCGCGTTATTGTTGAACGTAGTCTCAGCCGAGGTTGAGAGGTCTGGTATAATGGTAGGTGGTCAGGATTGCCACATATCAAAGCAGGGTCCGCATACCGGGGATATCGCGGCCGAAATGCTAACTGATGCCGGTTGCAGGTATGTAATCGTTGGCCATTCTGAACGCCGGACTGACCATGGCGAGGACGATGCACTGGTGCAGGCGAAGGCGGCCGCCGCGCAGTCAGCAAATTTGGTCCCAATAATATGTATCGGCGAAACGCTAAAACAACGCGACACCGGGCAGGCTATAGAAGTCGTCACCGGCCAACTCCTCCTGTCGATCCCTTCAGGATCGTCTGCCGCCAACGTGGTTATTGCATATGAACCTGTTTGGGCCATTGGAACCGGGCAGACGCCCACGCTGGCTGATATTATGAAGGTCCATGATGCGATACGGTCGACTTTAACTGATATAATGGAGGATGGGGTGCGCGTTCGCATTCTTTATGGCGGCTCGGTAAAACCAGAAAATG
>CETH01024272.1_pt1 | contig 13689 bp, 15 predicted proteins | sample 361461 | NCBI WGS metagenome assembly CETH01 (sample SAMEA2622695, study PRJEB7988) | marine metagenome | isolation source: saline water (ENVO:00002010), including
TCCCTCGTTTGTAGAAACAGCTAAAAGCATAAACTGACAATTACCTATCGAAGGAAGTCGTAGTCCGAAAACAAATAATAATCGGATTACGTTCCATTTTGAAAGCCAATTAATTCTATCAAAATAGTCTACCTAATTTTTATAAATAAAGTGCGAACAGCCCGAATTAAAAAAAGTATATGGGTTAAAAGGAAAGTACCAATATTGTTGGTGGAAATTCTCATTGAATTTTTGTTTTGAATAGCGGGGGGTCTTGTCGCGAAACGCTTTTCCGAAAGACGAGTAAGACCCCCAGCTACTTCACTATTTTCTTCGTGTGACCGAAGGCCTACATCCTGACTGTCGAAACAGCTTCAATGCTTGCCGATAGCCGGTCTCCTTTTTTGATTTGACCGTGCGAAGCGAAGGCCGAGGCGATGTCGACACCCACGTGAGTTCCAACCCTGTTTGATTCAATGACGGAAGCAGAGGTAAGAAAATCTGAACCTAAAAACCGAGTTGTGCCCGAAAACAAAATCGAAGCGTTGTGAGCCGCTGCCAAGTCGGCTCCAGCATGCACCTCAGTCGCGACCTTGACGGGCGAGGAGTCCGGATTTGTTGCCTGAGCTGAGCTAGAAAATGCAGCAATTAAAGTTGACGCAATCAAAAGATGTGAAAATTTTTTCGACATGGTTCATTAAAATCCTTGAGGTTACTAGATAAGGGTATTTTCTTTACGTGCCGTTATCCAAAATAGATCAGACTGCCCCTCGGATTTTTCCTCATCCATGGTCGACAATTTCCGCTAAACCAAAAAATGTTCGTTAATCAACCTATTCTCGGAGTCGAAGAATTTAGTTTGTGCTCTGAAAGAGAATCCAATCGGCGATTTCTAGAGCTACCTGCCGTTCAATACCCTCGAAACCATGGTGGTGAAAAGGTCCGCACCCACGACCGCTGGGAATACCCCCGATATACCTCAAAAAGTTTTTGCGAGGTGCAGAAACCTGATCAAAAAAAACTTTTGCAAATTTATAACGCGTCACCGAGCATTCATCTTTCGAATGATGTGCAATTAATATTGGGACGTCGATACTATTACCGATGATGATCTCCATCGAATAATTGACTGCTTTCGCCGAGTTATTTGTATAAATCCCGGAAGCTAGAACAACTCCGTCTATCGTTTTAGGGAATGTTTTTGAATATGCACCGGCATCTACAGTGCCTCTGCTGAAACCGACGATAAAGATCGGTCGATTGTTTCGCCGCTTAATGAACTTTACAAGCTCCCATATTGCCTCCAAACGTTCTCGACTAGCACGGTATTGGTAACCCGCCTTTTGTCTACTTGAGCGGTTAGGCAACAGATAAAAATTAATATTTTCATCGAAGAATACGACGCGCTGCCTGATGAGAAAATTATTACCTCTCCCATCTTGGTTTCTGAGCCCCTTACCCCCAATAATAGCGATAATATTTGCTTTGGACTGCGCGCCCTCAGACGCATGGATATCTAAATTAGAGATACCGGCTACTTTAAATTTGAAACTTGTTGCTAACGAGCTGACAGAAAATGAAACGCCAATCACCAAAACTATGAAAAATTTTGAAAGGATTTGTGCCCAATGAAAAATTGCCAAACTCCATATTTGGAATAGCGTGAAAGTTTGGAAAAATATTCGAGAATCAAACGAGATACCTTAAAGCGCTAATGTTGGTCAGCCTGATTATTCTATCACTGGAACCTTGTCCACTAAGAGACAGAAAAATTATCTTCGAATAGCTCTTCGATTATTAGCGTTCCTGCTTTATTGTAAATTTTTGGATGGCTTCTATGAGTTTCGTGGCAGGCATTCTTCTCCAATTGTTTTTAAATTAAAGGCTTTATCGCCGTATTAAAAACTCTCTCATATCGGGTTCTTACTATTCCAGGACCTACCCGTTAACAGCTTCCAAGCGTTGCGATAACCAATAGCATGCCTCGCTCCATCGGGCAGGTCGCGCATTATTAGCCGAATGTTTTGGACTCTTTTCCTAATAAATTTGTCAAGCGGCCCTCGACCGCCTCCATAATCAAGACCAACAACGAAACGGTCTGCAAAATCGATAATTATCTCCTTCCACTGATCAGCAAGATCAGGAAACTGCCGATCACTTTCGCGCCGCCAAATTATGGTATCTAAAGTTTCTTCACCGGAACAATTATAGATTCTTCCAGGCCGACCTGTCGCTAAGTCAAAGTAGAGGTTGGGGTAGTTCCGCAAAAGATGTCTTACCCTGTCGGCAGTGAAGTCACTTTGTTTCTTCGGTTGCCGGATTTGTCCAAAATGGGCGTGTATGACTTTGGCACTCGGATACGCCTTCAGCATTCTTTCGAGCCCTCTAAGGAGTAAATTCTCCGGTTCATTATGAATAACAAATGCGACGGCGCTATCTGCTGAAAGTTGGAACAGCCGATGTGCGTTAGGGCCCTCTATGGGAACATGAACATCACGGAAGGTATTGCCCGCTCTACATTGCCGACGGGACATATAGTGTCGGAATTCGAACTCCCCCATAATTGGATAGGCGCCGGACCGTATATGTTTTTCAGTCTGGCTAATAAAGCTATTTTTACCCCTCACCCAGTTCTTATTTGTGCCGCCGTTGCTAGCAAGCAGAAAACGGTTGGGATACGAGTTTACAACTTTGTGGATATAAAAGCCCCAGCGGTAACCCTTCTGCTTTTTACTATTCCTACGCGCCTGATATCCATCAAAAGCCATCAACGCAACGCCGACTTCATCCATCACCGGTATCGCTTTACTAAGATAAGCCTCTCCATCCTGGCGTTTAAGACTCGACTGCAAATCGATCAACGGAATTTCACCAATATCCAAAAACGACTGAATACGTTTTCGCCACATCGTCTCCAACTCAGCGCGCGAATATTTGATATCGAGTGGCTGTTCGGCATTTGAAACTGAAACACTCATTAAAATCAAAAATGCTACAAAGACGCTGAGGAATTTACGTACCTTCATTTTACTTTTCCGTAAGAGGTTCGCAATTAGATGGCGCGCCCGGAGAGATTCGAACTCCCGACCTGCGGATTAGAAATCCGCTGCTCTATCCAGCTGAGCTACGGGCGCCAAGTAACAAGTTTGTACCACGTTTTCAATCGCGTTGCGACGAGATGAACTCATAGAGATTGCGAAGCAAGCTTAGCTGATAGATAAAGTAGCTAACTCATAGGAATAATTACTCGCGGGAGAGAAACTCATGGGGGGAAAACTTACAGGGAGAAAAGCAATTATCGTTGGCGGTGGGGGCGGAATCGGCGGAGCGATTGCTCGGCGATTTCACATAGAGGGCGCGGCGGTCGGTATTGTAGACGTTGACGAGAAGGCAATCGAAGCCCGGGTGGCCGAACTGAAAGACGGACCCGGAACCGCCCAGGTATTTTCAATCGCCATCGATATAAGCAATCCTGAGGGAGCAAAATGGGCGGTTAGCGAAGTGTCCAATGCGATAGGAGGGCTAGATATTTCCGTTCACTCTGCTGCCAGCCGTGATCCGACAGCACCCACGGAATATACAGAAATCGAGAACTGGAACGAAGCAATTCGGGTAAATTTAACTAGCATGTTTCTCCAGTGCAAATACGTAATTCCCGAACTGCGAGCCAAAGGAGGAGGTGTAATTATAAATATCGCATCGCAGCTTGGAAGTGTGGTTACTCCGGGCCGCCCCGCCTACCATGCAACAAAGGGTGCTGTAATCCAGCTTACCAAAGCAATCGCTGTCGAAACTACACAGGACAATATTCGGGCGGTAACGATCTCGCCAGGTGCTATAGAAACCAACCGTCTTCTAGCCCGTCATAAAAACATCGAAGTAATTCGCGAAAAACTAACACCTGGCCATCCAATCGGACGTTTAGGCCAGCCGGATGATATCGCGGGCGCCGCCCTTTTTGTAGCCAGCGATGATGCCGCCTTCATGACCGGTACTGACCTTATTGTCGACGGCGGATATACGGCAATTTGACAAAATGTCCCGCGTTCTCATAACCGGTGGCGAAACTGGACTAGGCCTCGAGCTAACCCGAGCGTACTCCGCCGCCGGCGATATTGTTTCTGTAATCTGCCGTGAATCGTCAGCAGAGTTGGACGCGCTGGCCCCGCACGTTAACTACGCCAAAGCTGACGTAAGGGATCCCGGGGTCATCGATCAAGTCGCTAAGGAAATCGGGCATACTCCAATAGACATACTGATCAATAACGCAGGGATAATGATTAAAGACGATATCAACAAAATAGATCTCGCCGCCCTCCGTCTGCAATTCGAAGTCAATGCCCTTGGCCCACTCAACATTGTACTCGCTTTCCAACAACTTCTGCACACAGGGTCTCGGGTAATAAATATTTCCAGCCGGCTTGGGTCGATCGACGACAATGAAACCGGCGATGACTATGGCTACCGGATGTCAAAAGCAGCACAAAATATGCTGACATCGAACCTATCCATTCAGCTTCGTAAAAAAGGTGTATGCGTCGTCGCCCTCCACCCCGGGATTGTTGCAACTGGCATGACCGGTGGTTTCGGTACACCCGCCGCTAAGGTGGCCAATGATCTTAAGATTACTATCGAAGGTCTCGACGAAAGATTTACAGGAAAATTCTTCGACCGTTTTGGTAAAGAAATTCCCTGGTAGAGCACTAAGTAAAGACCAAGCTAAGATCGGGGATTGCAATCAACAAGATTGTTACCAGAAGCATAACGAATGCAAATGGCATCGCTCCCAGAAAAATCTGGTTCAATGTTATCCGGTCGTCATTCAAAGTAGATTTCACAACATAGCACGTGATTCCTAATGGAGGGGTTAGCAACCCAATTTCAACGGCAATCACCGTTACAACCCCGAACCAAATCGGATCCCCGCCAAACATTGCAAGAGACGGAAGCGCCAACGGCAAAATGATTAGCATAATTGAGATGGAGTCGAGGATCATGCCAAGCAAAATCAAAATTAATACATAGGCGATTATAAAAAGGGTATAGCTGTCCCCCACAAAACCTCCCATCTGCTGCGGTAAACCGGATAGCGCTAGCATGCGCGAATAAATATTTGCGGCAAGAATTAGAAATAGAATGGACACCGTGATGTGGCCCGTTTCCACAAGGACTCCCCAAAGCGTCTTCCAGTCCAGTTTTCGTCTGATGAGTCCAATCAAAAGCGCTCCAAACGCTCCTGCCGCGCCTGCTTCAGTAGGAGTGAATATACCACCATAAATTCCACCGATCACCAGAACCATGAGACTGAAAATCGGAAAAAGTTTTAGTAACGCTGATCTACTCGACTCGTCACCATTCGTCTGGTCTTGCATCACTTTGACGTCACCTACCCACTCCGGTTTCCAAGTAGCCATGCCAAGTATGACAAGGGCAAAGGCGACCGCGAGGATAAGCCCGGGGATTAAGGCTGCAATAAACAAAACGCCAACTGACTGTTCCGCAATAAAGGCGTATACAATAAAAAGAAGACTCGGCGGTATCAGCATCCCGAGAACAGAAGAGCCAGCCACTACACCCACAGAAAATCGTGCCGTATATCCTTGCGCCATCATTTCCGGCGTAGCGACACGGGTGAACGCGGCCGCGGATGCGATAGAGGAACCTGTAATCGCAGCAAATACGGCGTTTGCTGCGACTGTGGCTATCCCGAGCCCTCCCCGAACCCGTCTAAGCGCCCATCGAGCCACTTGGAAGGTATCCTTACCGACGTCGGTCGCGGCCACAAGTAATCCCATCAGCACAAAAAGCGGAACCACACCAAAAAAGTAGTTCTTCATATATTCCGCACCGGCCTGCGGTAACATTCTTTCAGCGATAACGGTGTTTCCCTTCATCAACCAGATGCCGCAAAAACCGAGGACTATTAAAGCAATTCCGATAGGCATTCCTGCATAAATCAGGATTAACATGAAGATTATGGACAGAATTCCGATTTGCGCATTTGAGAGATCGGCGGATGTAAGCCAGTATATAATGATGGCAAACCCCGCCAACCCTAACAGCCAACCGTAGCCTCCCTTTACACCCTCAACGCCGGCTAAGCCCTTACGAAAAGTTCGGCCTGCTCCAGAAACCTCTCGGATGAAGCGCAAAAGAAATTCGATACTGGTTGCAATTCCGCCAACCAGCAAAATTAAATAAAACGGCCACACGATAAAGGTAACCACACCGGGCACGCCAGCAATCTCGTCTTCGGCCCATGCATCCGAAAACTCACCCCAAAACCCTTGGGCCATAATAAGAAAAACAACTATCCCAAATAAATTGAAAATAGCATTGAATACACGCCCCGCGAAGGGACGCTTAATTTCAAGCCATTCAATCAGTAGTTCTGCACGAATGAACTTCCCTGCATGCAGGGTATTCGCAAGTTGTAAATAAATTGTACCGGAAATAGAAAAAGCGATTATTTCAGGAACGCCATTCAGCGGATGGTTAAGAACATTCCGGGCGAAAATATCGGCGCAGATGATCAGCATCATACCGAACACCCACAGGGTGCCGACACTATTCATCAAATTAGTAAGGCTGATGAAAAGGCGAACAGGCAGACCGATCACCGTCTCTCTACCCGATCCGTCACCCGCCTGAGCGGGGTCTGTCACCCGCTAAGTCCGTTAGAAGGTCCGATCAGAGGCCTTCGTCCCAGTTCCGTAATGGTTTGGCACCCGACGCTCGCGCAACATCCATAAAGGTTTTCATTACTACCCTCGCAGGAATACCTTTCTTTTCGTTCGCATCTACCCATTCCTTGGCAAGGTTCGGCATCGCAGCTGCCCAGCTACGGCGTTCCGCCGCCGGCAGGGTAGTAACGATAGCTCCCTGTTTGGCCATTAGTTTAAGGAATAAACCGGCTTTTTTCTCAATGATTGCCGCCTGTTTCGAGGAATACTCGCCGCCAAGCTTCATAAAAATATCTTGCATGTAAGCTGGCAGGGAATTCCAAGTGTCCTTGTTCATCGTGATGGCACCGGATATCGGCCCTCCCATATCAACTACTGTCACGTACTTGCCCACTTCGTGGAGCTTAAAAGGAAACATCCCGGTCGTAATCGAGATACCGCCGTCAGCTACACCGGTTTTCACACCGTTATAGTACACCGGCAGGCCACCATTTACTGCAACTGCGCCGGTTCCCCTTACCCAACCAGCAAGTGCGTCAGGAGCATACAATTTTCTACCTTTAAGATCCGCAACTGATTTCACCGGGAATTTGGTGAAAATGTTGTATGTATCGGCGACTTGGATACCAAGATAAACTTGATTGTGCCTATCCCAGGCCTTTTTCATCGCTGCCACGTCTTTATGTAGCTTCTCACCGATTGAATTCAGAACCTTTACATCCCCTGTCACAAACGGAGCGTAGAATGATACGTTCATTAACGGCATTTTAATCGGCTCCCAGAGAGTGCCGACCCAGCCTAAATCAGCCAGCCCGTTCTGTACGCCTTCGAGAGTGTTCTTGAAATTATAAAGCGCTCCAGCATATGCTTGAGTCCATTTGATACTGTCCCCCTTACCGGCCGAAGCTACCCGAGACATTGACTGCGGGACCACGTGATCTTTTATAACTTGAACCCAAGGCACTATGGGCGGATGACTCGATCCTGCCGTTAACTTAAATGTTTTAGCTGTAGTCCCCGAAACACCCAGTAATACCATAACGCTGGTGGCGATCGCCCCCGCAGCAAGTGTTTTCGTTAATGACATTTTAATGCTACCTCTCCTGAACATTTTATAAGACGTTTGCACGTCGCTCTTTTATTCACATAATTATTATTAGAATGTTCTTCTAAAGCCAAGCGCTTAACGGACATAGCAAACGGACCATAAATTATGCTGAGTTACGGGAGTTACAGGTATTCCTAACACGTTGAGAAGAAAGGCACTGTAAAGTTAGGGACTACCGCGTGGGTGATTTCACCAATGGCGATATTCTTATTACGATCGACAAAATTGAAAATGGTGTGGAATTGGCAATCTAAGAGATCAATGCCCTTACCGACGCGCGTTACTCTCGACGTACGTGTTCCGGACCGGGAACAACGATCTAGTATTCTTTTCACGATCCGATTACCTCCTATGTCGTAACGCCGATGGCACTCGGCGTTGACCGTTGTATTATACGACGGAATAGCCACCCGTTTTGTACATACGATAAGATTATCGGTACTTCTAATACACCGGTAAATAGTGGCCGATTTCGGTCTGCTGGACAGCGGCAACCGGTTTGGTCATGTTCTGCTGAAATGTTCATATCGCATTATTTTCCCACAGACTACGAAGACGGCCGGACTAAATTTAGGGCGGCTGCAGAGAAGGCGAATGCTGATTTGCACGTTTACGGTGCTAACGTTAGGGGCCCCGAGGGCAATGCAGTCACGACCGATGTAGCCCTAATTGGCCAAAAAGACGCTCCATACGTTCTGCTATGTAACTCGGCGACTCACGGCGTCGAGGGCTTTTGCGGGTCTGGAATATTTTCGGGGTTTCTCGACAGTGGAGAGACGCAAATCCTACCGAGAAAAATACGCTTGGTATTCATTCATGCCCTCAATTGCCATGGCTACGCTTGGCTCCGGAGAGTTACGGAAGAGAACGTGGATCTAAATCGAAACTTCATCGACCACAACCAGCCCCCTCCAAGGAACACGGAGTATAGCAAACTTCATCCATTCATTCTGCCAGATGTCTGGGATGCGAGGACCATTTCTAAATCTACCGAAGAACTAGAGAGCTATGCCTCAAAGACCTCAACGTTCAAATTACAATCAGTCCTGACTGGTGGCCAATACGACCATCCTGATGGGATTTTCTATGGCGGACGGAAGCCAACCAAATCTCATAGACGGTTTATGGAAATAGTTGAAAATCACGTCGTCGGCGCGGAACACATTCTTTTTCTCGATTGGCATACGGGGCTTGGCCCGTATGGCACCGGCGAACTTATAGGAATGACCCGACCAGGCAGCCATCATGGAGATCGAGTTAATAATTGGTTTAGTCACGGCCTTGAGGCCCCCTCAGAAGGCCAATCTCCGTCTGCGCCACTGACGGGAACGATCGGATCGGGCCTACGCCGATTTTTTGCGGAGACAGAGACCGAAATTACCAGTCTAACCGTCGAATTCGGTACCTATCCAGTTCGCGACGTTCTGATGCCGCTAATCGCAGACAATTGGCTTCACGCAAAGGGAAACCTTGAGAGCGATCAAGGTCGTTCGATTAAGAAACAGATCCGGAAAGCCCTCTTTCCCGACGAGGCCGACTGGAAAGAGCTTGTCTGGGTCCGCGGACGTCAGATTCTACGGCGAGGGATTCGAGGTCTAGCAACACTGGAATAATGGAAGAGAAAAAACTTTGGGCTTCTCCGCCCGCATGCCCAACCAATCAGGCATTGCGATGATAAAATATTCATATAGCCCGCTCTAATGGGTCCAATTTTTTTTCCTGCTGTGAGCAAAATTATCTGAATAGGATTTTAGCTTGATCTTCCGTGGTCTCGGCTGGCTGACCTGGTAATGGAGCCCTTTTCTCTCGCAAAAGGCAATCGCGTCCTCCTGACTGGAAAACCGCATTTTTATTTGATTACGCGTATCCCCCTGACCAACCCAGCCCATCAAGCTATCGTTCCTTGGCTTTGCACCTGGCTCGAATTCAACAACCCAATCTCGTGATTTGGCTCGACCAGACTGCATTGCATTTTTTCGGGGTTTGTAAATACGGACCTTCAACATGAAAATTTCCTGATGGTGTAAACGCCACGGATAATTGGCGTTATAGGGCTCACTCGATTGCAACTTCTGATCTAACTCGCTAAAACTCTTTTCAACCTTTAAAAAATCGGACTAGAGTTAAGTATTAGGTATGTCCGCCTAATTGGGGTTGTCCACCTTATCATAATCAGAGAGGCATCATGACTGTTTTTTCTAAGTTTGCGCTTGCTGGAGCGGTACTCGGTACCGCTGCAATGCTTGCACCTCCCGCCCAATCACAAGGCTTTGACTTCGCGGGCAAACAAATAAAATTTGTAATCGGTTTCGGCTTTGGTGGAACCTACGGGAAATACTCCAGAATGTTCGCGGAGCATCTGAAAAATCATATCCCTGGAAAGCCAAACATTATTGTTGAGTCCCGCCCGGGTGCTGGTGGCCTCAAAGCTGCTAATTATGCCGCCAAGGCCATGCCAGCGAATGGTCTAAACTACCTCGTCCCGCCAGATAGCGCAGTCGTCGTCCAACTGATGCGTCCCAAAAAGGCGAAGTTTGACATGAGTAAATTCACTTGGATCGGCTCGGCAAACCAAACTAATGTCATCCTGGTCGTGAGATCCGATACCGGGGTCAAGACTTGGAAGGATATGCGGAATATATCTGTCCCGATGGGATCCACAGGTCTTGCCTCAACCTCAACTATAATGCCAGGCTTGGTCAATAACATGCTGGGTACGAAGATGAAGATCGTAACCGGCTACAAGGGATCCTCAAAAACCGGCTTGTCGGTAGAACAGGGCGAAAACCGCGGCGCAGCCTTTAACTGGCTTTTCTGGAAATCCAAATACGAGCGTTGGTTCAAAGGTGACAAACCGTATGCACGTGCAGTTCTTCAACTTGGCCATTTTAAGGACCCGGAACTGCCAAATGTTCCAATGATGAAGGAAGTTACTGATAAAAAATATCACGATGTCCTCAACTTCATCGGATCACTTGGTCTAATCGGGAGGGGCGTAGCTGCGCCTCCCGGAACGCCAAAGGAAGCTATCAAGGTCCTACAAACCGCCTGGGAAAAGATGGTCAAGGACCCAGCTTTCTTGGCCGATGCGAAAAAGCGGAAACTACGTGTAATTCCCGCAAATGCGGCGACTATCCAAAAAGTGGTTAACGACGCAATCGCCAATACAAGCCCTGAGGTCGTGAAAAGAGCCTCAAAGCTCTCTTATGAAGGTGCAGCAAAACTCTGAGGGCGGTGATCAGAAACAACAAAAAACGGCCTCTCCATTCTAGGAGAGGCCGTTTTTCTGTAGACGGCGTTATTTCTGGGGATATTTTAAAAGCCATGACAAATTACAAATACAATTCCGCCGACAATCACATCGACCAACGCTGGATCCCGGCTAAACTTTGGCAGGATCGTGTTGCCGAGAAATTCAGGACAGCAGCACCGAAAGTCGTCGAAAATAATGGTGTTTGGGTTTGGGAATGGGAAGGTCGGGTATTTAGTGGTCGGGATGGTGGCGCAGCGGACAGCCCTGATAACCGAAAAGCGTTGGAGGATTATTACGGTGAATACGCCAATGACATACCCGATGGCGCCCTGCCGCCGGCGGACCCCGACATAATTCTGAAGCACATGGACATGGCCGGGATATGGGCATACGTCGGCTACGCTTCGGTTCGCAAGTGGGAAATTCATGACCGCGCCCTTCGACATGAGGTGCACCGGGTCTACAATGACTGGATGATGGAATTAAACACCGTCAATCCAGATCGGCTTTTGATGCTACCGATCATGCCGGTATTCGAACCAGAAGCCGCAGTTGCGGAGCTGGAGAGAATGAAGAAATCCGGCTGCAAAGCGATCGAATTTCCCGTTGCCGACATGGCCGAGGAAATCTGGCACGAATGTTGGGATCCATTCTGGTCCTCCTGTGAAGATGGCAATGTGACTGTCTGTAGCCACATCGGTGACAGCGCGGGTGCCCCTTACCCGCCTACCGAACGTGGTGTGCGTATGGCGTATTTCTCTTGCGTGCCGTTTAGTGCCGCCAAGCCAATATCTCAGCTCGCTTATTCAGGAACACTCATGCGCCACCCAAAGTTGCGATATAATTATGGCGAATGCCGGGCCGGTTGGGGCCCTATGCTCTTACAATGGATGGATCGCCAGGCTGTTGAGCGGCCGGGCCTTTTTGCCGACACCGGACTAAAAGAAATGCCTAGCGAGTACGTTAAACGTCAGGTAACCATTACTTACGAAGAAGATTATGTGGCTGGAATGTTACTAAAACATCCGGACTCTGGTATGGCGGATATCCTAATGTGGGGAGCTGATTATCCTCACGGTCAGGGCGTATGGCCGAATGCTGATGAAGTAATGGAGAAAACATTCGTCGGCGTTGACCCTGAGATTCGAAAAAAAGTGGTATTCACCCGTTGTATGGAAATGTTTCAGCTTACCGGCCCAGATCCTGCTTCGATCTCTATCCAACTCTAAGGTCTATATACTAAAACAATTCAACCCTTCCCGAATCCTTGATAAAAAAGGAGAAAGTTTATGGCCAAATTACGTCACGTTGCGCTCTCGGTTCCAGACCCCGAAAAAGCAGCAGATTTCTATTGCGAGGCCTTCGATATGGAGCGCGTCGGCAAAACAAATTCCCCCCTCGCCCGGGGTTGTTATGTATCTGACGGAACTATCACCGTTGCATTATTGGATTATAAATCTGATGAATGGGCCGGTTATGTCGAGGGTGAAGACGAACGTGGCAAGGACTGGGAGGGTATTCACCATATGGGCTTCTGGGTTGATGACATCGAGGAGACCGAAAAAAAAATCGAAGCCGCCGGGGGGAAGTACTTTCAGGGGCGTCCTGATGAAGATGCACCAAATACATTTTATGAAATGAAATTCCGTGATCCCCACGGCGTAATCATTGACTGCACCCATTTAGGTTGGGGCGGTTCCGTAAAGGATGTAGTTCCAGCTGGCAAAGAAAAATCTGGGAAAGACGATTAACGTTGTAAGAAAAGGGCGCCGAGAGAAAAGCTGCTTGCAGGACCATCGATACAAATTTTTAATGAGCTGTATTCGAATAAGGCAACAATGACGAATTTAGGACGTTGCAGTGATATTACCGCTTAGCTCTCATAATCGCATAAGCAGCTATCACAATAGCAATAGCTACAAGGGTCTGGCTGGATATTTTTTCTATCAAGACAACTAGATTATCGACTACTGAATTGACGTACCAGCCTGAAGCCTCTCCCAACAATAAATAAACCAGAACAATAATAGCAACGACTGCTACGCCGGCCTCAACAAAACGGAAAACTATTCCACGGGCCGCAGTGAGAAATTCTGTTACCGCCTGCATCGATTTATTATCGTTGGGAGAGGGAGGTTAACTAATTTAGCGGCGGAAGAGCCACAAAATTACACCAAGGGAAATCAGGCCAACAAGACCTGCACTACCCAGTTCTTTAACAAGGGCGATAATATTACCGACCACGTCCCCTAAAAACGCCATGTTAGATCCGCCAACAAGTAGCGTCGCCACGATGGCTAGGGCTAGGAGCGCAATTCCGATCTCCGTTATGGATTTGATCGCGCCTCTCGCACTGTCAAACATTGTTTCCTCCATTTTTTTCTACAATGACATATTTGTTAAAACCGAATTTAACGAATCAATCCAGCATTAAAAAAAGATACCCCTAATTGAATATTGAATACTTCAATAAAGAATCAAAAATTATAAAAACCAAATACGATAAAAATTAATTTATATTTAAATTTTTAAATCTAAAAATTTTCTTTTATTTAAATTATATTTTTTTTATTTACTTTTATTAAAGTAATTTAAAATACCAGTCGGTGTGTCGCCAACTCTGGTTGTGTCCGTCCTACCAAAAGCCACAGCTACCAGCCATTTTT
>CETH01184076.1_pt1 | contig 13688 bp, 11 predicted proteins | sample 361461 | NCBI WGS metagenome assembly CETH01 (sample SAMEA2622695, study PRJEB7988) | marine metagenome | isolation source: saline water (ENVO:00002010), including
ATTTAATGTATGGATGCATTGATATTAATGCTTGTAATTATGATGAAGGGTCTGTTTATGATGATGGGAGTTGTCAATATCAAGATGAATGCGATGTTTGTAGTGATATTGAAAATCAATTAGCATGTATGGCCGTAGATGGATGCATGTGGATGGGTGATCATTGTATGCAATCAAATGATGATTGCATGAATCTTGATAATCAAATGGATTGTATGAATAATGATGATTGTTATTGGATGGGCGATCATTGTATGAGTGGTTCAAATTGTACAGATCCAATTGCTTATAATTATAATCCCATTGCAGATCTTCTTGAACAAGGGGATGATTCTTCATGTCTATATTCACAGTTTATAAATTTTGGTTGTACTTATGAAGATGCTATAAATTTTGATCAATTTGCTAATGTTGATGATGGATCCTGTCAGTATATGTATGGTGACTTAAATCAAGACGGTATTATTAATATCTTAGATGTTATTGAACTTGTAAATATTATTTTAGATTAAATAGGATTTAAAAAATGAATAAAATACTTTTATTATTAATTTTTACGGAATTTATTTTTCCACATGGAGTTTCTAAATCTACAGTAGATGCAATGGCTGATGCTTCATTACTTGATTATTTATGGTTTGGAGCAGAGCATATGGTTACAGGATATGATCATATTTTATTTTTAATTGGGGTACTTTTTTTTCTAACTAATTATCTTGATATTTTTAAATTTATTACAGCTTTTACTATTGCTCATTGTATAACTCTTATTTTTGCTACTTTTTTTGGTATTACTGCAAATGCATATTTAATTGATGCTGTTATTGCCTTTAGTGTTATATATAAGGGGTTTGAGAATTTAGATGGTTTTAAAAAATGGTTTTCTATTAATGCTCCTAATTTAATTGTCATGGTATTTATATTTGGTTTGATTCATGGTTTTGGCCTATCAACTAAATTACAAGAAATTGCGATGGAACATGATATTAATTTATCTTTATCTCAAATACTTTCATTTAATGTAGGTGTAGAATTAGGTCAAATTGCAGTCCTTTTAATAGTCTTTCCTTTATTGTCAATGTCAAGGGGGAAATCCTTTAATACAATTTCAAAATTATCTAATTGGATGTTAGTTATAGCAGGTATATTTTTATTATTTCATCAATTAAATGGTTTCTTTATAAATGATGAGCATCATCATGAAATATTAGCACCTGATTTACAAGAGAGTCAACATCAACATTCTCATGATGATAATCATAAACATCATCATGATCATTAAAGTTACAATCTTTTAGTCAAATCTTGATTCTTGTTTTTGTATCAGTTCATAGGGGAATGGATTAAAGAAACTTTGTTTCATCAAATATTCATTTTCAAATCTAAAAATCCAAGAATATAATATACTATTAACTGCTGAAGCTGGAGTTCTTTTATTTCTGTAAAGTCCTAACGTTTCTAAGAAATGTTTTTTTTCTTTAGCACTAATTAATTTTTTAAAATATCCCATAACATGCATTTGAGTGTTGATATTTGATGGATATCTTGCTTTTTTAGATAGTAGTAATAACAATGAATTGTAATATTTTTTTTTGATTTTTTCTATTGTTTCATTGTTTTTATTTGCAGCAATATTTCCCATCTTTCTCATTAGTGTTTGATTGTGGGCCATGAATAAATATTTATGTTTAGCATGATATTTATAAAGTGTATTAAAGTTTGATACTGTTTTAAAATCAGCCAATGTAAATATTGCTGTATAAAAGTGTTCTCTTAAAATTGAATTGTTTAATCTTTTTTCTTCTTCAATAGGATGATTTGGAAACATAGATACAATATGATTTGCAAAAAAACCATTTCCACGTTTATAAGGAGGAACGTCATTTTTTTTTGGGTATATTTTTGCAGAATTAACTCCACAAGATGGAGAATTTGCTTTTAATATGAATCCATCAATATCCTCAATTTTTTTTAGATAATTTTTAGAAAATAAATCCATATTATTGCTATAATCTTTGTTTGTTTCAGGCTGATAAAGCATTCTTTTTTCTTTATTTTCAATAATTCGGATGGTATCTCTAGGGATTCCCATACCTATTTCGACTTCAGGACATATTGGATTGAAATCAATAAATTTTTTTAATTTTTCGATATATTGATTATTAATTATTTGTCCATCATAGCGACACGCTTCAAATTCTAAACATTTACTAATTATAATTTTAGGTTTTATAAATTTCATTTTATTTTTTTGTTGTTTTTCTATACCAATTAGGCCTTTTTTTAATTTTAGAATCAATCCTTTTTTTTATAATTTGACAATCTTTAAAAGTGGGGGACCAATTTTTGTAAAGATTATTTTCTATGAATATATCTTTTGGAAAGCTTCTATTAGGATCAGGATTAAAACCTCTATTTTTCATTTCTTTAACAATTTGATTATATCTTATATCTAAATATTCCCCCTTATTATAAAAAAAATAAACATGTCCTTTGTTAAGTGTGTATTGATTTGGGATTTTTGAAAGATCTAATCCATTTTTACTATTTAGTGTACGCTTTAGAGCAGCTGGAACCATGGTGATTTCACGATATTCAGCGATTAAATGTTGATCATATAATTGATCTACTGGAATAATGTTGATTCTTGTCATAGTTGTTTTTAAACTGATATTTAAAGATTGGAATTAAGGACTTGCTCAGTTTATAAATATTATCCTATAGCTTGTTTTTGAGAGAGGAGGAATTAATATTTAAAGCCCTATTTCATCCCAATCTGTAGCTTAAATTAATTATAATATATTTGTATTGTATAATTTAAAAATGTAACATTTTGTTATTTAGAAAGATTATTTTATATATGTAAATTTAAATTAATAATGGAAGATATTTTTTATGTGTGGAATTGTATGTGCATTTGATTTAAAAAAAGAAACATCTGATTTACGTCCTCAATTATTAGATATGTCAAAAAAAATTCGTCATAGAGGCCCAGATTGGAGTGGAATTTTTTCAAATGACAATGCTATTTTATCTCATGAAAGGTTGGCTATTGTAGATCCTAAGTCAGGTAAACAACCATTATTTAGTCAGAATAACAATATTGTATTAGCTGCAAATGGTGAAATTTATAATCATTTATTTTTAAAAAAACAGTTTGATCGAAATTACAATTTTAAAACTAAATCTGATTGTGAGATTATATTAGCTTTATATGAAAAACATGGAACAGATTTTCTTAATCAATTAAATGGTATTTTTGCTTTTTCTATTTATGACATCGAAAAGGATGAGTACTTTATTGCTCGTGATCATATTGGCATTATACCATTATATATGGGTTGGGACGAGCATGGCACATTTTATGTCGCTTCTGAATTAAAGGCATTAGAAGATTATTGCACTAAGATTGAAATATTTCCTCCAGGACATTATTTATCTAGTCAAAATAATAAATTAATAAAATGGTATAATAATGAATGGAGAAACTATTCTTTTGTTAGTAACAATAAATTGGAAATTAAAAAATTAAAAGAGTCATTAGAGTCAGCTGTACACAGACAATTAATGTCAGATGTTCCTTATGGAGTTTTATTATCTGGAGGGTTGGATTCATCGATTATTGCTGCAATTGCTAAAAAATATGCAAAAAAACGTATAGAATCTGGAGATGTATCTGATGCCTGGTGGCCCAAATTACATTCATTTTCAGTTGGTCTAGAAGGATCTCCTGATTTAGAAGCAGCTAGATTAGTCGCAAATCATATAGATAGTATACATCATGAAATTATTTTCACTATTCAAGAAGGAATAGATGCAATTAATGATGTTATTTATAATTTAGAAACATATGATGTAACTACTGTTAGGGCATCAACTCCTATGTATTTAATGGCTCGAGTAATAAAATCTATGGGTGTGAAAATGGTTCTTTCAGGTGAAGGTGCAGATGAAATTTTTGGAGGATATTTATATTTTCATAAAGCTCCAAGTCCTAAAGATTTTCATGATGAGAATGTTAGAAAATTAGGGAAATTACATTTATATGATTGTTTGCGAGCCAATAAGTCATTAGCAGCATGGGGAGTAGAAGGTCGTGTCCCATTTTTAGATAAAGAATTCATTGATGTTGCTATGAATATAAATTCTAAATATAAAATGATTGATAGTGATCATATGGAAAAGTGGATATTACGTGAAGCATTTAAAGATTATCTTCCAGAAAGTATTGTATGGCGTCAAAAAGAACAATTTTCAGACGGTGTTGGTTATAATTGGATTGATACTTTAAAAGAATTTGTAAATGACCATGTTACAGATTCTGAATTTGAAAATGCTAAATATAAATTTCCAATTCAAACACCCTTAACAAAAGAAGAATATTATTATCGTAAAGTTTTTTCTAGTTTTTTCCCATCTAATGCAGCGGCTCTTACAGTTCCCTCTGAACCTTCAATTGCCTGTAGTTCTAAGGTAGCCTTAGAATGGGATAAGAGTTTTAAAAATATTAATGATCCATCAGGCAGAGCTGTGCGATCAGTCCACCAGGATAAAAAATGAAAAATAATATAATTATACATTTTATATGTTCTGATCAAAAAGGAATAATATCTAAATTAACAACAATTTTGTATGATTCCGGCAATAACATATTATCAATTGAGCAGCATGTTGATACAGAAAATCAAAAATTTTATATAAGAATATCAATAGAAAAAAAATCAATAAGACAATATTTTCCTAAAGATGAACTTTTAAAATTGAGCAAGGATTTAAAAGGAAAAATAAGTTTTTTTGATTCAAATAAAAAAATAAATGTAGCAATATTAGGTACAAAAGAATCAGAACCCATATATGATTTATTGATTAAGTATAATTCTGGAGAATTTCAATGTGAAATTCCTGTTTTAATAAGCAATCATGATGAGCTTTCATCTATTGCAAAACAATTTGATATTGATTTTTGTAAGATAGATGATAATAAAGAATTAGTAGATGTTTTAAAAACTAAAAAAATTGATTTAATTATATTGGCAAGATATATGCAGATTATTCCTGAAAATATTGTAAAATTATATCATAATGATATTATAAATATTCATCATAGTTTCTTACCGGCATTTAAGGGGGCTAAACCTTATCATCAAGCATATAAGAAAGGTGTTAAAATTATTGGAGCAACAGCACATTATGTTACAGATAAATTAGATGAAGGTCCTATAATATGTCAAGATGTTATTAGTGTTAGCCATAAAGATTCAATTAATCAGATGATTCAATTAGGACGAGAAGTAGAAAGGGCTGTATTGTGTAGAGCTGTGCGAGCTCATTTGGAACATAAAATTATTGTTTATAATAATAAAACAATAATATTTAATTAATTTTTTTAAAAATGTATGAAAATGTAAACCCTCTTTTATGGAGGGTTTTTTATTTTTAAATTTGAATATGAAAAATAATTTGTTCATAATTGCAGTTTTTATTATCGAAAATGTATTTGCAGTAAATTCAATTAATTTTGTAGGTGATATAATGATGGGTCGAAGATATTATTGTACTACTGCAAATAGTTATAATAATAACAATCAGGGATTAGAAGATAATTTATGTGAAATGAATGAAGGGTTTTGTGATGGCTTTGGATCTGAAGGAATTATTCCATCATGTGGCTCTAGTATTTTATTTGATGGAGTGAGTTCTTATTTTCAAGATTCTAATGTGATTAATGTAGGAAATATGGAATCAGTTATTACAGATGATACTTCAACTCCTCATGGTGGCTATGATAGTTGTAAAATTGTTTTTCACTCATGCCCTGAAATTGTCCAAGATTTAGTAGATGCAAATTTTCATTATTTAAATTTAGGTAATAACCATGTCCTTGATTATATGGAAAGTGGCATTTTAAATACTCATGCTTATTTAGATAGTGCTGGGATTTTTTTTGGAGGAGCGGGTCTTGATAGTATCGAAGCATGTGCGCCATCTTATGTGTATGATGAAAATAATATGATAGCTTTTTTAAGTTCAAGTGATGTAAATGGTGAAGATTTAGATGATATATGTGAACCATTATTAACTGCAACTGCAAATAGCCCCGGATTTTGTGGGACTTCAGAAGAAAATATAACAAGTCAAATTGATTTTCTTGGTGATCAAGTTGATAGCGCCCTTATAGTTTATCAGATGCATACTGGTTATGAATATAATTTTGAACCTAATGATTTTAGAAATACTTACTCTGATTATAATCCTTTTAATAGTCAATTATCTCAACGTTCAATTGAGCTAGCTCATCATGCAGTTGATGCTGGTGCAGATATTGTTGTACAGCATCATCCCCATGTTATACAAGGTGTTGAATTGTATAATAATAAACTTATCGCACATTCATTAGGTAATTTTATATTTGATCAAAATTTTCCAGAAACTTGGTCATCTATTATATTAAATGCTGAATACGATAATTTTGGTTTTAATAATTATAATATAATTCCCGTATATCTTAATTATTATTTACCTCAGATTGCTACTGGAAATTTGGGTAATTACATATTAGATTTTTTATCTATGAAATCAAGAGAACTTGATACTTTTATTAAAGTGAATAGAGAGGAAAATATAGCTGAAGTTGTGTTGAATGAACCTTTTTATAGTTATTCAAAGGATACTACTGTAGTTTTATATCCTGATACTAGTGGTATTTATATGTCAGCTCCTATTAGACTAGATAAAAGGCATCATATTGTAGATATTGTGTCAGAATTAGATATTCAATTTCGATTAGGTAGAGAAATTATTTGGATGGGAGATTTTGATTATCATCCTGAAGTTGATGATTGTGTTAATAAGAATACATATTATTGGAATTTAAGAACTTCTGAAATTAGTGATAGTATATCTTGGAGTGGTAATCATTCAATAAAGATGTTACGCAGTCCAGAGAATACTGATAATGCACTTGTAGATAATTATTATTGCTATCCAATTGTATCAAATCCTAATGAAGTAACAGTAAGAGGTTTTATTAATACATCTAATTCAAATGATGCAAAAGTAGGTATTAGGTTTTATGAATCAAGATGCAGTAATCCAATAACAACTGAATATACAGATGCTGTTGATGGTGATTCTGATTGGTTAGAATATTATAAAAATATTAGTGTCCCCGAAGAAGCTTCTTATATGGATTTAAGAATGGTTTCTTTCCCTCCTGATTCAGGTTCTTCAATAGTTCATTTTGATGATGTTGGAATTATTGAATGGGAAGATTGGAATTATAATAATGATATATTATATCCTAATGATTATTATTATTATCAAATAAGATCTACATCTGAAATAGTTAATATTACAATAGAAGAAAAATCTTATTTTTATGAAGAGGATTTTATTGTTGGAGATATTAATTTTGATGGACTTGTTAATGTGATTGATATTGTTATTATGATTAATATAGCTATTGGTGAATATGAACCTTCTAATATTGAATTTGCTACTTCAGATGTTAATGAAGATGGGGCAATTAACGTTTTAGATATTGTAGAATTAGTAAATATTATTCTAAGTGATTAATTTTTTTTATTTTGTATATTACTATTATTATGAATAGTAAAATGATTATAATATATCTTCTTTTTTCTTGCTCAATTGTTTTAACCCAAAATATTCGTTATTTAGATGAAGTTTTTGATGAGGTGTCTAAAACAGAAGATGTTGTATATGGAAATGCCCCAGATTTACCATTTATTTTTTTATTTGAATGGAATACTTTTGACATTGATTTGGATATGGATATTTATGAACCTGATGGTGATGCTGAATTACAAAGGCCAGTTATAATTTTTTTACATCCTGGTGCATTTTTTTCAGGTAGTAAAGAATCAGATGATATGGTATCATTAGCAAATGATGCTGCAAAAAGAGGATATGTGGCTATAAGTGCTAATTATAGACTTGGATTAAATATAGTAAGTACTTATAGTGGAGAAAGAGCTGTATATAGAGGTGTGCAAGATGCGAGCGCTTTAGTGAGATACCTAAGAGAGTATCATGATATTTTACGGATTGATCCAAATAGAATATTTTTATGGGGGAGTAGTGCAGGCAGCCTTATTTCTTTACATTTAGCTTATTCTGATGATTCTGAACGACCAGAATCAACGTATGGTGGTGGTAGTGATCCTGATTTAGGTTGCATTGATTGTACAGGTAATTCTTATTCTCATAGTAGTAAACCCACAGCAATAGTAAGTTGTTGGGGAGCTATTGGTGAATTAGATTGGATAGATCCTCAAGATAATGTCCCTACGATTATGTTTCATGGTACATCTGATTTGGTCGTTCCCTATGATTCTGGATTACCATTTACAATTAATATAGCCTTACCAATTGTATATGGTTCGAATCAAATTTATCAAAAATTAAATTTATTAAATATAACAAGTGAAGTTTATATTGAAGAGGGCCAAGGACATGAATATTGGGGGTCTTTAAACGGTACTTGGGTTTCTGGTCCAAACAATTATTATTATCAAATCCAAGATGATGCATTTAATTTTATATATAATCAATTAAATCTATCTCAAAATGGAGATTTGAATGAAGATGGATATATAAATATACTAGATGTTATTGCATTAGTTAATCTTATTATTAATAATGATTATAATCAATTAAGTGATATTAATTCAGATGGTAATCTTGATGTTTTAGATATTGTCAATTTAGTGAGTATTATATTAGGCAATTAATAATGAACATTAATAAACTTATTGTATTTCTTTCAATTAGTTTACTGTTTTCAGAATGTGATATAGGTGAAGTAGAGTTGTGGGATATTTGTTATTCTATTGAAACAACAACTGCATTACAATATTTAGATAATACTTATGGCGAAATACCTGATGAAATTTGTGAATTGATTAATTTAGAAATTTTAAATTTAGCAGTAATATTTGGTAACGCAAATTATGTAAATGGAGAAATTCCTGAATGTATTGGTGATTTAGTTAATTTGAATTATTTAGATTTATCTTGGAACCAATTAAGTGGTGAAATCCCTGAAAGTATAGGTAGCCTTACCAACCTTGCAAATTTAAATTTTTCACAGAATCAATTAAGTGGTGAAATTCCAGAATCTATTGGTAATTTGACAGAGTTAATAAAGTTAAATTTTGGATTTAACTTTTTCTATGGACCTATCCCAGAATCTATTGGCAACTTGACAAAATTAGATGAGTTGTATTTTTCTTATAATCAATTAAGTGGTAGAATTCCATCAACTATAGGAAATTTGATAGATTTGCAAATGTTTAGTATCTATAATAATCAAATTGCAGGTGCTCTTCCTGAATCTATAGGTAATTTAAATAATTTAATTTCTTTAAATGCTGGATATAATATGCTTGAAGGTGAAATTCCTCATAGCATTGGAAACTTAATTAATCTTGAAAGATTGTGGCTGAATAATAATAATTTAATAGGCCGAATTCCAGATAGTATATGTAATCTTAATTTTCTTAATTGGGCGGCATATGGTTTTGAAGGTTCTGACTCTTACCTTAACTATAATCAATTATGTCCTCCATATCCTGAATGTATTGAAGAATATGTAGGATATCAAGATATCGCATGGTGTCCTGAATTAGCTGCAGGAGATATTAATTATGATGAGAATCTTGATATTTTAGATGTTGTAATTATTATTGATTTAATATTAAATAGTGAATATGATATTATAGCTGATCTTAATGAAGATGATATATTAAATGTGCTTGATATCGTCCAATTAATTAGTATAATTTTGCAATAAAAACAATAATGTCTATTCATTGTTTTTGAGAAACAAAAATAATTTTCAAGCATATAATAATTTATATAATAAACTATTGAGGTGCTTAATGAAAAAGAGTGTTGTTTTATTTTTATTTACATTTTTGTTTTCGAATGTTTCTAATGACTCCCTTGCTGTTTTAATTAAAGATTCAAATACTGAGCTTAAAAAATATTCTTATCAAATATTAGAAGAAGTTGAATATGTTGATCCTCTTAAAGGAAAAAAATTTGGTGTTGAACTTAATCCACTATATACAATACTTTATAATCAGTATGGTCCTAGTTTATCAGGAACATTTTCATTGTTTAATATAGTTGAAAAAGTAGAAATTGCATTTCCTTTTTCATATCGTTCAAGATCTGATTCAACTTTTACAGATTCTCCTACGGCTAATTTAGATGTTCAATATAGATATTTTTTAGGTAAACATCGTGAAGGATTTTATATTATGCCTGGTTTAAGGTTTTCTTATTATAAATCAGGATATTATTTTGATAATATATTTGATGATGATCTAGAATTTAGACCTTCTTATAATAAGCAAGGAGTTTCTTTTGGAATTGGTTATAGAATATTTAGTAAAGAAGGTTGGTATTGGGGTTTTAGTTTGTATTTAGGCAAGCATTATTTTGGCTCTGTTAAAGATTCTGATAGATTTTTTTCTGATAGTTTTATTAATCTAGAATTATTAAAATTTGGTATATCATTTTAACTCCTCTCTTTTATTATTATATTACAACTTAATTAAAGTAGGTTTTTTTTAAAGATGATATATATATCAATTATATTTTTTAGTTTTTTATTTTCTCAAAACTGTCTGTTATATAATTCTTGTGATGATTGTTATGATGCTGGTTGTTTTTGGCAGCCTACTGAAGTTATAGGAGAACAGTGTTTTGATGAATGCATGATTGCTGATTTATCTTGTTATGGCCAAACAAATTCATGGACTGCAGAATGTCCGCAAGAAACAGTCTTAGGCTATTTAAAATCTGTTGAAATATCTTCCTGTATGGATGAATGTTCTCAATATTATATTGAGTTTGAAAATAATACTTTTGAACCTATTAATGTTATCTCCCAAAATTCTTTTGTTGATATAGGCCCTTATATAAATAGATTTGTTGAAATTAGTTTAGGTGCTGAACTCAATTGTGTTGAGTGTAGTGCATTTGAAATTGAACAAATTAATTTATCAGATGAATGTTTATTTCCAGTTTCTTGTTTTGTAGATCCATGTGAGATTGCAGGGGAATGTACACTTAATACATCTGCTGACTGTATTTCAAATTATTGTGGGGGGTGTTATGCTGATTTTTATGATTTAAGTGGGAGTTTGATTCAATGTGATTCAGATATTGTCAATCCATGTGATGATCTTCAAGATATTTCTTTTGGGATGTGTGATATGGTTTTAGGTGTTGCTGTAGTTAATAATCAATGTGAAGTGTTGTCTGGTTGTGGATGGTCTGTTGATGAAGTTGATTATAGTGAAGCATTTTTTAATAGTTTGGATGAATGTGAAACTGAATGTTTGAATGAACCTTATATATGTGGGAATATTGAATATGATTATGCTCAAATGCATGATGGTATATATTCTGAGTGTGATACTGATAATGATTGCATATCTATTTGGGGAGATTGTAGTGTGGGATTAGGAGGATGCCATTATTCCATAAATTCATCTACATATAATCAAACTGTAGTTAACGACTTAGTTGATTTATGGCTTGAAAATGATTGTATGGATGGAGTATGTGATTGTATGCCACTTCCTGATTCTTTTTGTAATGAAGGAATTTGTGATTTGGGCTATTGTATTGAAGAAAATCCTGCTGGTTGTTTTTCTACAGGATGTCCTGATAATTATAGCTGTATTGATTATGAAGAGGGAGGTGATTGTGTTCCAAGTACATGCTATTGTGATGAATTTTATGGAGGTTGGTATTGTACTGAAGATTGCAATGGAGGTACATGTTTTCAATATGGAGATGTGAACTATGACTTTAGTATTAATGTTTCAGATATTGTATCTATTGTTAATATGATTTTAGGAATAGTAGAATTCAGTTCTTTATCAGATATTAATTTTGATAACACAACTAATGTAGGAGATATTGTTGCATTGGTTAATATTATTTTGAATTAGAATTAATTTTAAGTGTAATATTTTGTAATTTTTATTGGAACAGTTTATTCTTTGTTTTAAAATAAAACATGAAAGTAATTTTTTTTTATATATTAATCTTAAACTTGATTTTTTGCGATCCTTTTGATGGTTATACATTAATTACTAAAGGAGGTACAGGCCAAGATAATCAAAATCGGCAAACTCATTTAATTGATAATAATCATAATATTATTAATTCTTGGAATCATGATTATGTTGTTGCAAGTATAGCTTATTTGACTCCTGATAGTCTGTTATATGTTCCATCTAAAGTTCCGGGTCAAGGCCAGGCAGGTGGTGATATTTCTAGTGGTGGGCGATTTAAAATTATGAATTGGGGTGGTGATATTATTTGGGAGTATGATTTATCAGAGGATATTTGTATTCCCCATCATGATATTGCAGTACTATCAAATGGCAATATTCTTGCTATATGTTCTGAGACTAAAAGTCAAGAAGAGGCATCTAACCTGGGTATTGTTGATATCGATGGTCCTATGGTTTTGGATATGATTGTTGAAATTGAGCCAATAGGTTTTAATGAGGCCAATATTGTATGGAAGTGGCATTTTTGGGATCGTTTAATTCAAGATGTTAACCCTTTTGCAAGTAATTATGCTAATATTAGTGAAAACCCTCAATTAATGGATATTAATTGTCCAACTCATGAATTAGGAGTGGGAGGATCTGTAGGTTATTGGAATCATTGTAATTCTATTTCTTATAATGAGACTTATAGGCAGATAGTTATATCTTCAAGGCATATGGGTGAATTTTATGTAATAGATCATTCTACTACAATAGAAGAAGCAGCTTCTCATAGTGGAGGTGTTTATAATAGAGGTGGAGATTTCCTTTATAGATGGGGAAATCCTCAAAATTACAATAGAGGGTCCTTTCAGATTTTAGATGCTCAACATAGAGTTAATTGGATACCTCAAGGCTATCCAGGTGCAGGAAATTTCATATTATTTAATAATTTTCATGGTGGAGCAAGTGGTTCTTCTTCAGCTGTTATTGAAATTGAATCAATTATGGATGAAAATGGATATTATCCTATTAATGAAACTGATCCATATGGCCCTATTAGTTTTTACTGGATTTATCAAAATTCAGATTTATTTTCTAGCTTTCAATCAGGGGCATTTCGATTACCTAATGGTAATACATTGATTACATCAACAGCACAGGGTGATGTTTTTGAAGTAAATCAATTTGGTGATATTGAATGGGAGTATACTGGAGATTTTAGTACAGCAACAGCTATTAAATATCCTCTAGATTACTTTAATTCATTGATATTAGGAGATGTTAATGAAGATTTGCAAATTGATATTTTAGATGTTGTTTTGCTAGTTAATATGGTATTAGGTGTAGCTGAATCTAATCTTTACTCTGATTTAAATGAGGATGATTTTATTGATATTCTAGATGTTGTTCAATTAGTTAATTTGATTATCAGTTAATTTAATATTTGCATTCAACCTGTAAACAAAAAAGCCTCTAAGTAGAAAGAGGCTTTTTTTTACTCATATGATTTGAGCATTTTTAATTAGGGATTATATTCTATGAGGAGAAATTTTTTCCCTAATTATTTCATTCATTGTGCGGATGATATGAAATTTTGTATTTATTTTTCATAATCTAAAATATCTCCTGGCTTGCATTTTAAAACCT
>CETH01443714.1_pt1 | contig 13686 bp, 9 predicted proteins | sample 361461 | NCBI WGS metagenome assembly CETH01 (sample SAMEA2622695, study PRJEB7988) | marine metagenome | isolation source: saline water (ENVO:00002010), including
CCTGAATAACCGCCTCCGATAATAGCTATGTTTTTATTGTTTGGTTTTTTCATTGTTATTAAGTTTAGATGAATTTCTCATAATTTCAAAGAAGGATTCTTCTCCAGTAAATAAAAATAATAAACCAACAAGGGTTATTGGTATTAACAACAAAGCATGTAGTAGTATCATAAATGCACCAGCATACGAAGAATCGATACCAAACATTATTAAAATTAAAGATCCACCTAATTCAAAAGGACCAATACCTCCTTGTGTCAATGGGATACTAGTTGCAAGATTAGCAACTGATATAGATAAACAAAGAATAAAGAATAGTGTGAAATTTTCATATTTAAAATTTTCTATTCCTAAACTTATAACAAGTAAGTATGCTAGGATAAATTCAAATAACCATACACTTAATGATATAAAAAAAATGAATGAAATTTTACGAAAACTTCCTAAAGTGATTAATCCCTGTATAAAATAATTATAGATATGTATTATTTTTTTTAATGTGTTATCCGACAGTCTACGAAAAATACGTTCAATAAATTTTTCTATTACCTTGGGGTCTTTTATCAACCAAATTAATAAGAAAAATATGACTAATATAGCTAAAGATCCAATAGTCAAAGTTGATATCACCAGATTTTCAATTGAAAATAATAATTCAAGTTGAATGATGTTTGTTATCAAAAATCCTATTAAAATCACCGCGACACAGGCAATCAATGTTAATGCATCCATTATCCTTTCAGTGATTATAGTACCAAGAGTGGTACTTTTAGAAATGTTTGAGATTTTGGCAACATAATATAAACGAATTAACTCCCCTAACCTTACAGGTAATATGTTGTTAGCTGAATATCCTATTGAAATAGATTTAAATAATATCCACGCTCGTATATTTAAAACGGTTTTTAATATATATTGCCAACGGAGTGTTCTTATATAAAGTGAAATAAAATAGAGAATTATTGAGGGTATCAAAAAAACAAGTTTGACTTCAGATAAAGAAGTAAGTACCTCTTCAAAACCAGCTGCATAGAAGAAGACAGACATCAACAGGATTGTGATAACTAAACCTATTATTGTTTTTAATATGTAGTTCATAATATATAGTATAGACGATTAACAAGAAGATTTTTCATGATTTAATACAGCAATATCTATAGGTTCTGAAAGTGACTTTCTCACATATATATTTGCATAAATAGAACCAACACTTGAGTCAAATCTCCTATTAATAAAATAGTCTAATAATTTGCAACCATTATTAGTAATTTCGGGTACAAATGTTATGTTTGATAAACTAAATTCTTTGTACGTTTCAGGATTCCACCAACGATGAATATACATCTCTGGTTTATGATGTTGATTTAAAAAGTAATCATTTTTTAATTTATTACGATCCGATAAAAGTACAATATCAGCTGCTTGATTTGGATTTGTAAAAGGATTATTAGTAAAATCACGATAACTAACTGAATCATAATTTCGAAAATACCAAGCCCATGGCCAACTAAATCCATCAACAGAATCGATTTGAATTGTTAATTGGTTATGTTTATTACTTTGTTGTGCAATCTCTGATATTTGATCATCTATATCAGTAATATGAGGTGATGATTGTACATATACTAATAATTCATTTGGCCAGCCAGGATTTATATAAACCAAACGAATTGTAGACATAATTGGTGAAAGAAATAATATTAATATAAATAATAAAGAACTGTAGTAAATATAAGTATAATTTTTAATATTTAATCCAGAAAGATATTTAAAAAACCTATGGAGCCCAAAGAAAGAAACAAGATAAAAAGGTAATATTATTTCTACTAAAAGCCAAGGCATTTTTTCGCCAGCATAGGAAAAGAATAAAAATGTAATTAAAGCCCAACTAGCAATGAATCTTTCTTGGGTGTTTCCTCTAAATATAAAGTATATTGAGGAGATTGTTCCGATTATTATTGCACTGTACTCGTATACAAGAGAAAGCATTATATAGTAAAACCAAGGTTGTGCACCTCGCGCCACGTCATGTTGAGCAATCCAGTACCCCAAACTTTGCCAAAAAGCTATTTTAATTCCATCAAACTTAGTAAAAAATGATGTATGGAAAATAAGAAATATAAAAAAGAATAGACTTACTATTAATATAATTTTTTTTGTAGAAAGCCATAGACTACTGCGATCTATTAAGTGTAGAGACAATAATATCCGAGTTAGAAATATAAATATTAATGAGATTAAAGATAACGTAATAGTAATAATTAATGCTGGTGTAGTTGAATCTACAGCTGGAAGCCCAATATTAGGCCAATCTTTTGATCCAAGAGTTAAATTTAGTTGATCTTGAAAAAGAATAAATCCAGCCCCCCCAATAGGTAAACATATAATCAATAAAAATAAAAAGTATTCAATAGTATGTTTATTTTCATGAAATAATTGATTCAGATTTTTTTTGTTTATTGATATGAAGAAATTGGATGCTATCGTGATAAATAAGTAAATGAGTAGAAAAGCAGAAAATATATATGCACTTTCTTTAGTAACAAAAAATAATGCTAATGTAAATGAAGTAACTATAAGATATTTGAATTTACCTGTTTTATTATATCCAAGAAAACAAGCAATTATGACTAAAGACCACACTGCAACATAGATATCATTTCTAGCAAATCGACTGAAATAGAGTAAAGTTGGAGATATGGTTAATGTGAAACTAAATACTAGAGTTAAATGATTTCCTAAATCTTTTCGAAATAATATAGGTAATATTGTCAAAATAATCCCAAATATTGCCGGTAGTAACCTTGCTGTATAGTTTGTATCTCCAAATATATGAAATATTAATGAATTTAAAAAAAATTGAAATGGACCATGCATCATTGGAGAATGAATATTGCTGAATGCTTCCAAATCCCCTTTATAAATAAACCAGCTATAAAAAACGTGCATACTTTCATCATGATGTAGTGATTGTTTATCTAGTTGGATAAAATGCATAAATATAGACAAAAGCACGATCAAGCCAAATGGTAAGTAGAATATGTATGATGTTTGTTGTTTACTCATTTGCTAAAGTTACGTCATATATAAATATATAGGTACCGTTGATCATATGTTCTGATTGATAAATTCTTTTTCCAAATGATCGGAATGTATTTTTTGAAATATTGTCCTTGCCATACATTATATTTTCTTGAACTCCTATATAGATATATTTAATTTCATATTGATTTATTAATTCCTTTACAAGATCTATATTATTAGATAAATATATAATTTCAACGTCTTTTTCTCTTTTGAAAATCTCATCTAAATCGAATGGTCTCCATTGACGTTGATGTCCACGCCATCCCAATACAGTAGGATGCCCAGAAAAAGAAGATATTTTGGAAAAATTAGAATAACTATCGCCTGGGGCTTCTAGAACTATAGATCCTTTCGGTAAATGGTTTTTTATCCACCCAATAGAGTCATGTGTTAATCTATTTTCTACAGAGAAGTTTTTATGAACGTTTAAATTAAAAGTTTTATCCCAATTATTTATTTGCATATTAATAAATGCAAAAGAATAGTAAACACAAAGTAATGTGATAACAATTATACAAATATAAAAGAGAACATTATATTTTTTTAAATAGGTACCGATAGAGTAAATTAACAACGGTGTCGAAATGCTAAATAATATCCAGGATTGAAAACTAAATTTAAATACAGTATTCATTCGATTACCAAATTGATCTTTTATATAGATGTATTCTGGAATGATAATTAATAGTGTACCAATGACGAGAATTGTGATTATGAAATAGAAAGCATTAATTGAATTTGTAGTTAGATGCTTTTGATATAAGGTTATTGATAATTCTTTCTTTGTTATTAATAAATACAAAAGGAATATAAATGAAATTGAGATTAATAATAAGGCTACATTTTTATTAATTATGAATAGAATTAAATTATCATTGATTGTTTCTAGTGATGAAATAATGAATGCCCAAATTATAGTGATAAAAATTATTGGGGATATTGTTAACAGTATATTAGGAAAAGTCTTTATTACGAAATAATGTTTTTTATTAATATAAATACAAGCTAAGAATATTAATATTATAGCAATGAATAATCCCCATACAGTAAAGATATGAATGAATCTTGAAGATATCTCTCCTACAACACCAATTTCAGTGACTGGAGTTTTATAGTTCATATAAAAAGGTAAAAAGAAAAAGATACCCAAAAGGGATACAAGGATTGATATTTTAAATCTATGGAAAGTGTTTAATCTGAAATAATTATTAATGGGAATCAATGATGATCCAAATAAAAGCAGTAATATTGAAGGAATATTCCAAGTATTAATAACAATTAATGATCCAAAGGTTAATGACATAATAAGAAAAAAGATATTATTAGAAGCGATTTTTGAGTTAGAAAGTATACTTGTATAATCTTTTAAAAGAATAAAGTTAAATAATAATGTTAAGAACATTAAATAAAAAGGGACGCTTATTAAATGTGGATGTAAGTCTGCCAAAGCAAATGAAAAAAAAGGGAATTCTGTAATCGTATAATCGAGTGAAGAATTAGATACAATATCAAAAGTATTTATAACACGTGTGGCTCTCCACCACCAATAGTGATCGTTCGGAAATAGTGTAAACCCTTCACTGTTATAAGTTAATCCATCAATAGCAATCCATAATAAAAATTCTTTCGGCAATATTTGAATTGAATTAAAAAATTCTAGTATAGGTTCTAGATTTGAAAAGAAATTGAAAACAATAATAGTAGAAGTAGCTATGAAGAATATAGTTTTTTTAGAAAAGTTTAAACAATACGTAATATTCCAAATTAAACCAAATAATATTATCGAACTTAATGCAGCTATTAATGGGATTGATATATTGTAAGCTAAAGAGGAGTCAATATGTAGGTAATCAAAAAACACGCCAAATATTAAATACCCATAGTAATAATAATTAATTGAATTCCCAGAAAACCAAAGATCTTGAGGTGGATAATATGAATAATTCATTATTGAATTTAAGATAGTAAAATCCATGATTTGTTCTGTATGATAAATACTTGGATCAAGGTTTCTGATAAATATCCAAGTGAAAAAGATAATAAGAAAAGAAAGATCAAAAATAAGAAACATTGAATATTCTTTCTTAATGAAACTTAAAATATATCTATAGTTACAATACAGAGTAATAAGTGAAATTATGCCCAATATGGCTAAAATAAATGAAGAAGTTATTACTAAATTCAAATTTAAAGTAAATGAGCCAAGAATCCAAATAATATATACCCATATTAAAAGAGCTAATAATTTACTAAAGGAGTATCCTCTATCTGGTAGTTTCCAAAAAACTGTAAATATGATTGGGAAAATCAGTATTCCAAGGAATTCTATAAATATTAATGAATATATAACTTCTAACATTTACCAAATCACTCATTTGTATAATCATAAGAAAAAAAAGCATTTAGAAAGCGTTCTTTATTAAAGATTTCCAAGTCGTTTATTTTTTCGCCAGTTCCAACAAATGATATAGGAAGATTTAATTCTTGATAAATTCGTATGATAATACCGCCTTTAGCACTAGTATCTAGCTTGGTTAATATAACAGAATCACATTTTACTGAGTCTGAAAATTGTTTAGCCTGTTCTATACCATTTTGACCAACTGTGGCATCTAGGACCAATAAGCTAAGATGAGGAGATTCCGGTATAAATCGTTTTGTTATGTTTGATATTTTTTCAAGTTCACCCATCAAATTTGTATCATTTTGCAATCGTCCTGCAGTATCTAAAATTACAATATCGTATTCATTGGAAATTGCGCTATTAACTGTATCAAATGCTACAGATGCTGGATCTTTAGTTGTTTTATTCGAGATAACCCTAATATCTAGTTTTGAACCCCATGTTTCAATTTGTTCGACAGCTCCAGCTCTAAAGGCATCACATGCCCCAATAATGACTTTAAGATTCAAATCTGCAAACATAGCAGCTAGTTTAGCAACAGTTGTAGTTTTCCCAACACCATTAACTCCACTTACAAGAATGATAAAGGGTTTTGTATTTTTTATCACTGATAATAGTTTATTGAGGTCATATTCTTGATTATCTACTAATAAGTTAAATAAAAATGACTTGGTTTCATTGAATATATCTAATTCCGAGTGTTGTTTCAGTACTTGTTGTAAATGGTTTAGAACGATTTCTGTAGTTTGTACGCCAACATCAGAAGTTAGTAATATCTCTTCGACTAGATCAAGTTTCTCTGTATGGTCAATAGATTTTGAGAATATAGACTTCACACGTTCAAAAAAACTGCTCTTGGTAATAGTTAACGCATTATTATATGGATTATACTCATTTGAATTTTTCAAATTTATTTACCTTATTGTAATATATCTAAAGCAGCTTTAGCTGCATTTTGTTCCGCTTGTTTTTTTGAACTTCCTTCACCATAAGAAATAACTTTATTATTTATTATTAACGACATAGTAAAAATAGGATTATGCTCATTACCGTCTTTTTTAACCAATTTGTATATAGGGATGACAGATTGATTATTCAAATAATATTCTTGAATACGTGTTTTAGGATCTTTTAATTCTTTGGGACTAATTAAATCAATCCTATCTCCAAAGATGTTATGTATTACGCTTTTAACTATATCAAATCCTTTGTCTATAAATATTGCCCCAAGTAAAGCTTCAAATGCATCTGCTATATTGGATTCTTTTTCTCTTCCGCCTGATTTATTCTCACCTTTACCAAGAATTAAATAATGACCTAAATCAATTTCTTTACCAATAATAGAAAGGGTTTGATCTTTAACTAATTCGGATCGAATATCAGTTAAAAACCCTTCATTATATTCTGGAAATTTTTTATATAAGTAGTCTGATAAAATTAAGCCTAATATGGCATCTCCTAAAAATTCTAGTCTTTGATTAGTATTTGTAGCAAATGAAAAATTTTCATTTAGATATGATGGGTGTTTGAATGCCAGTTGGTATATTTCAAGATTGTTAAAATCTATTCTTAGTTTTTTTTGAAGTTTTATATAATTTTCATCCATATTCATAAATTATCTTTATATATTATCTTTTTATACCCACAGGCGAGAGTATACTTTAGTTAAATATAAATAGTCTATAATTGTGTAATAATAATGCAAACATATTCAAACTATGAATAGAAATGAATTTACATAAAGATATAAAATCTAAATTTAATTCAGACGAACAAGAATTATTAAATTATGCTGAGTTAGCTGCCAAGAAGAGTTACGTTAAACTCTATTTAGTTGGTGGTCCTGTACGAGATCTATTATTAGGGAATGTTAGTCATGACCTAGATTTACTAATTGAAGGAGAAATAGATCTTTTTATATCTGAATTTAATAAAATTACCCACTCCGAACCAATTCGATCTTCTCAATTTAAAACGTTTAAATATAAAATTAACGATTATGAAATAGATATAGCTCTAGCCCGAACAGAAATATATAAATTTCCAGGAAGCTTACCTGAAATTACACCTGATAGTATAACTAAAGATTTATATAGAAGAGATTTCACTATAAATGCAATAGCGCTACAAATATTTCCAAAGCCTTATAAAATAATCGACCCAATAAATGGAATAGAAGAAGTTAGAAATAAAATTATTAAAATTATTCATGAAAAAAGTTTTCAGGATGACCCTACTAGAATATTTCGAGCTTTACGCTATTCTACACGATTGAATTTTCCAATAGATAAAAATACTTCAATTTTAATAAACCGAGATATCAATTACTTAAATACTTTAAGCGCAAAGCGGATCATCAATGAATTATTTAAATATTTAACGGAAAAGAATATCTATAAATCGTTATCATCTTTAACTAAGTATGATCTTCTTCACATTATAGACAGAAACTTTCCTACGAATGAAAATTTTGTTAAACATCTCAATATTTTTAAAGAACAAATATTTAGCATAACTGAGAAAGAACTAATTTTATTAGCAATATTGTCATCGACTATGAATCAAAATAAACTCAATAATTTTATTTCTAGATTTTCATTATCCAAAAGAATATCAAGGATCCTCATTGATTTGAATAAAATCAATAGGAAAATATCATATATATCATTTATGAAAAGACCATCATCAATAGCTAACTTATTTGATAAATATGATGTAGAAGCATTGCGAATTGCTTCTATAGTTACAGAGAATAAAAAATTCACTGAACATATTAATAACTATCTAAACATATGGGTAAAGATTAAACCATATAACAATGGTGATGAAATAATTGAAATAATATCTATAGATAAAACAAAATTATCTTTAATTATAGAGAAATTACGCAATGCCCAAATTAATGGAAAGATAAATTCAAAATCAGATGAAAAAATATTTCTAGAAAAATTAAATAAGCAGTTATTTAAATGAATTTGTAAAAATATCTTCACTTAAAGAAGATATTGCAAAATAGCGATCATTACCTTCTATTATAACCCCAAGAAGTCTTCCACATTGATCAATAACAGGACTACCTTCATATTGAATATCTACTGAACCTGAATATATGTGTATCAGGTTGCCATTATCTAAAGTTATTGAATTTGAATATCTACCTGAATATGTTTCGATTTCACCATTGAGGAGCGTGGCAGTATATGCAATTTCGCCGATTGCTGGCTTAATATCATTTACAGGCAGAGCTGAAATATAAGCTGAAGTCGAAAATTGAAAAAAGCCTATATTTTTATTAGATATGTAATCACCATATAGTGGATTTATACTATCGATATTATCTATAGTTATTTCATACATATTTTGCTGCATTTGATTTCTATCAAGACGCCTACTACTTGTCAGTATAAGGTTGCCGAATTCCCTATCATTTACCAAAACCCCTGATAAAAATTGAGATTCATCATTTATTGTAACTAATGATCTTTGAATATAAGATGTGTGGTCATAAATCTTCATACATGAATCTTTTGTTGTAGATATAGAATTTAACAATATAAAGACTATTGCTGATAAAACAAATGGGAAAAGAGCCATAGTTAGGCTTATAAAAAATTGAAAATAATTTGTATTAAATTTCATTGTTTAATTCTTTTTGATATTGAAATAAGAATTGTTGAGCATAACCAGCATTTTCTTTCCAAGTCGATCGTGCCCACTCACTCGAAGTGTTATAGCTATTGTTGATGTCTAAACCATACCCATCTCTTAAAGCCCTTTGAACCCAACGATCGATAGGAAAAGCTTCAGTTTTATTCAAAGAATAGAGTAATACACAGTCTGCAATTTTTGAACCTACTCCATAAAGAGATTCGAGAAGGCTTCTTGAATCATAGTAGGTATTATCTTTAAGATTATGAAGATTAAAATCATTTTTGTAAATTTTGTTTGCTATATCGTGCAAATATTTTGACCTAAATCCAAGCCCATAACCTTGTAAAGTTTCAATTGTTTGATTCGCTATTATCTCAGGGGTAGGAAATGTATAAAAGAGTGAATTATTAAATATAAATTTTTCTCCAAGATTTTCAGAAATGTTTTTTATGTTTAATGATATTTTATTAAAATTAGCAACAGAAGAACATATGAAGGAAACTAAACATATCCATGGATCTTGTTTTAATATCCTAAGTCCATCATTTGATTTAATCGCTTTAGACATAAATGAGTCGTTAATTGAAATTAATTGTTTAATTTTTTCTACTGAAGTATCTAAATCAAAGAAATTAACTATCATTTCTTTAGCTTTATTTTCAGAAATGGAAGTTACTATATAAAGTATATTATCTTTGTATTTAACAAAGAAAGGAACATTGTCGATTAGACCTCTATAACCTTCAGAGTATTTACCCCAAGAAAAGATTTGTCCTCCATCGAATATTTTATACAAATCAATATTCTCTTTTGTGTGTATTTGATAATAATTAGTTTGAATTTTATTTCTACCTAGTGCCATTGAGCAATAAGACCATATGCTTGAGATGTATCAATTCTTTTAATTGAACATTCAGGGATGGAATTAATAAATAAGGAGCCATATTGTTGATTAATAATCCTGCTATCTAATATAAAAACAGAACCTTTTCCTTTTTCATTTCGTATAAGTCTACCAAATCCTTGACGAAATCGGATTATTGCCTGAGGCAAAGCAAGTTCTCTAAAAGGGTTATTTAATTTCGCTGATTTGGCTGTATTTATCGGATCTCCAGGTACTCCAAAAGGCAATCTAGTAATGATCACTGATTTTAATTTCGACTCTGGTATATCTATTCCTTCCCAAAGTGTATTCGTTCCCATAATTATAAAGTTTTCATGATTTTCAACAGAAGAAAGTATTTGATTAATATTGCCGTCAATCCCTTGAGCTTTGATAATATATCCTTTTTCTCCAAGTGTGTTTTTTAAAGTATTTCTACTTATACGAAGAGAATAATATGAGGTATGAAGTATCAATGTACCTCCTTTTGTTGATGAACAAATATCAATTAAACTTGAATCTAATTTTTGTTGATATAATTCATTTCTAGGATCTGGTATATCTTGAATCAATCCCAGTAAAACCATATTTTTATAATCAAATGGTGAAGTAATAACAGAAGAATTTGGGTTATGTATTCCATATTGAGAAGATGCATAATCTAATGAGCCATTCACGCTAAGTGTTGCACTAGTTAGTAATGTCCCTATTTCGTTAGCATAAAGGTAGTTTTCAAGAATTTCGGCTGTATTTAATGGAGCTAATTTTAGTGAAATATCTTCATTAGAAGCAAATCTGTTGCGTTTGTTTATCCAGTACACAGAACTGTCGTTTCTATTTATTAGTAGTTCTTGAATAGATTCATATAGTACATCCAAATCTAGTATAAAATCATTAAATTCATCGGTTTGTAATTCTGAAATAGATTCATTAAGGTTTAATATCTTTTTGAAAGACTGTAGTGATTCATTCCATATTGGAAGTAATGAAGTGAATATTTTTGCACTACCAATTTGTTCATTAACAATGAGATTTTGTATATTTTTCTGAGTTACTTCTTTTTCAAATAGTTCATTTATTTTGATAAAGAATTCAGAGATATTAAAGTTATGAGATTGAAGTAAGTCTCTTAATTCTTCAGTTTTATTTGTTTGTTCAATTCTATTTCTTATAGATATAGTGTTTTGATAATATCTCAATTGGTCTAATATTCGATTTCGAGATGCTTCGAAGCCAAATTGATTAATAACTTCTTGTTCTAGGTTATGAGCTTCATCAATGATTAAAAAATGATATTCAGGCAAGATATTATTACCTGATCTTAAATCGGCTAATAGTAATGAATGATTAACAATTAGTAATGTCGATATATTAGCAATTTTTCTAGAATGGTCATAAAAACAAGCTATGCCACGAGTGTTGCAACTATGTCTTGTTCCAACTGAGATTTTTTCCCAATTTAAATTTTGCCATCCTGGAATATGGATTTCGTTTTTATCACCTGTTACTGTTTTTTGAAGCCAAACTCCCACTTTAGAATACAATCTGTATTGATCTGTTGTTAGACTAGATGAATTTAGAATATCTATAAATCTGGAAATACATACATAGTTATTTTTACCCTTCTGTGGATGAGCAAAATTCGCATATGAGGGTTCATCTGTTTCAGATTTCAATGAATTGATCAAAGCAGGGATTTCTTTATTAATTAATTGATCTTGAAGGGTAATAGTATTGGTAGAAATAGCAACTTTTTTATCATTGGTAACAGCATGCCATAGAGCCGGTATTAAATAAGCTAATGTTTTCCCAGTTCCTGTGCCAGCTTCTATCATAATTTCATTTGAAGATTCAAAAGTATTGCCTATTTTTAAAGACATTTCAAGTTGTGAATTCCTTTGATGATAATCTTTAATTGTATTAGCTATAGGGCCATTTTTTGAAAACATATGTTTTGTAAACTCTTCACAGGTGAACTTTGATAGGAAATCACGTAATTCAGAGTTGTCAATTGGCTCATAGTTTGATTGAGAGAATTTATTAAGATTGGAAATATATGATTCTGTATTGAAATCATCTATTGCAGAATTACTCGATAATAGTTCCCAAATAGTACTAGATTGCTTATCGATTTTGGATGCTAAAAAAGCATAAAGAGATATGTCTTTTGGTGATACCTCCTGAATGTATGGAATAAGGGATTGGAAAACTTGAAAAGATAAATATGCATCCCCTTCAGCTCTATGTAATTCATCAAACTGTACGTTCAAATAATCAGCCAAAGAACTAAGTGATAGATTTATATCAGTTTCTACAACATTATAAGCAATATCATAAGTATCAATATAGTCGTTATTGATAGCTATTTTCTCTCGATTCAATATAGATAAGTCGAATTTTAAGTTATGCCCGACAACGGGAGAGTTCCCTATAAATTGATTAACTTCTTCTACTATTTGTGAAATAGTTGGTGAAAATATAACATCATTGTCAGTAATGCCTGTCAATGCTGTTATTTCTTCCGTTATTTTCCTCATTGGGTTAACGTAGGAGACATATTTGTCAACATATTCTCCATTTAAAAATTTAATTGCGGCAATTTCAATGATATTATCAGTATCAGTATTTAAACCAGTTGTTTCTATATCAACAGCAATTAAATAATTATCGATTATGTGTTTTAACCCTTGTTTTAATGTCATAAGAAATTTATATCTTTCAATGCTTGTTATTCGATAGATTTCTTACTATATTATATCTCAAACTAAAGGAGAAAATATGACAGAAAAGCCACTTACATTATATGAAGCAGCCAGAAAAATGGGTGTGATCTTTGAAGAAGAAGCTACACCATTAGAAAAAGATGTGGAAGTTAATGGAATCAAATTATCTTATCTAGATTGGGGTAATGAAGATAAACAAACGATGCTTTTACTGCATGGAAGAACAAATTCTGCTCATACATGGGATTTTACATCCCTTGCATTTCATTCCAGTTATCATGTAATAGCTCTAAACCAAAGAGGGCATGGAGATAGTGACTGGCATAAAGATGGTGACTATTCATTAAATACAAACATCCCAGATATAGAAGCTTTTGTAAAAACACTTGGATTGAATAACATAATTTTAGTAGGACATTCAATGGGAGCAAGAAATTCTATGGTTTTTGCTTCCAGAAATCCCGATTTAGTATCTAAATTGGTTTTAGTTGATATGGCTCCTGAAACAGTTCGGGATGAATTAGATACAATTAGAGGATGGAGAAGACTCCCAGAAAGAGCCGATACATTTGATGAATTCATTGACGCCGCATTGGCTATAAACCCTCGTAGGACAAGAGATCAGCTCAAAGGTAGTTTGTCCCACCAGTTACGACTTTATCCTGATGGTAAATGGAGCTGGAAATGGGATCAAGCCTTACGAACTGCAGATACGAATGGATGGGGGCCTAAAATTTTATGGGAACATGTTGAGAAAATTATACCCCCTACTCTCTTAGTACTTGGGAGTGAAAGTCATTTAATATCACCAGAGATTGCAAATAAAATGGGATCTAAAATAAAAGATTTCAAATGGGAATATGTTGAAGGAGCAGGACATCAAGTTCCAGGTGATCGTCCTGCGGGATTTCAAGAAATTGTTAGAAATTTCCTAAATC
>CETH01124919.1_pt1 | contig 13675 bp, 14 predicted proteins | sample 361461 | NCBI WGS metagenome assembly CETH01 (sample SAMEA2622695, study PRJEB7988) | marine metagenome | isolation source: saline water (ENVO:00002010), including
ATTTAGAAAACATATATTCTATAAATATAAGTTATAATCAGTTTTCTGGTTTAATTCCTGATAGTATATGTGATTTAGGATTGGATTGGTCACAATGGGATAATCAGGTAACTAATGGTTTACAAAATAATAATTTTTGTCCTCCTTATCCTAATTGTCTATCTGAAATTGAAATAGGATATCAAGATACTTCAGAATGTTTAGATTGTTCTAATCTTAGTGGAGATATTAATAATGATAACATCCTTGATATTTTAGATATTGTCTTTACTGTAAATTGTATACTTACACAAAGTTGTGATTTTTGTTCAGATATGAATAATGACGATATAATAAATATTCAAGATATTATATTGATGATTGGCGAAGTATTAGATAATCCTTAAAACCTTAATTTGACAAAAATTATGAAAAAGTATCTTAATTCAAAATGGACTTCAGTAAAAAAAGTTAAAGGTTGGAGACATTATGAAATACGTACTGTTTTCAAGAAAAAAAAACAATTAGAATTATTTGCAGCTTGTGATAAAAAAATAAATTTTATTGTTGAATTTGATGAGATACAAAATCCTAAAAAATGGATTCCTGGTTGGAAGGAAATAGTTATATTATATATATTGATTATATGAAAAAAATAAACTTTATAATTATCCCATTACTCCTTTCATTTATATTTTGTATAGATGAATCATCGAAAAATATTAAGCAACGCACTAAATTAAAATATAAAGTTATCCAGAAGTTTGGTGAAAATATTGAAAAATTGAAGGCGACACATATTAACCAATATGAGTATGATGTAAATAATAATAAAATCACAGACGCCCTTTATGGAATTGATACAAAATTAGTATATTTGAAAAAATATATCTATGATAAAAATAATAATAAAATCGAAACTTCTTTTTATAATGCAAAAGGTAAAATAACTGAAATTGATGGGCTATCAAAATTTATATATAAATATGATGATAATAATAATTTAATTGAAGAGTCATTATATTCTTCTAAAGGCAAATTGATGCGCTATCATAATTATGAATATGATGATGGTAAATGTATTTTGAAAAGTAATTTTTTAGCAAATGGAGCATTGTCATCTAAGATTAGATATATTTATGATTCTAAAGATAATCTTACAAAACAATATACCTATGATGAAGAAGGTTCTCTACAACATACATATAAAAACAAGTATGATAGTAAGAAAAATAAGATAGAAACATATTTTTATAAAAAAGGTAGTTTTATGTATGATAATTATCATAAATCTAAGTATGATGATAATGGTAATATTATTGAAAAATCATTTTATAATGATGATAATGAGTTAGTTTCATCATATTCATTTTTATATGATCTAAATCATAATGTAATTGAAGAATTAGAATATTCTTATAAATTTGAATTTGGAGAATTACAAAAAAAATTAATTTCAAAAATTGCATTTAAATATGAATATTACAATTAAGGTATATTTTTTTTTATTAGTATGATTCTAAAAGATTATTCACATTTTTTTAATCAAGATATTATAGCATTTAGCACACTTAAAAACAATAGAGTTTCTTCAGAAAAAACATTATCTGAGTCTTTGGAAAAATATAATATTAATAAAATAGCTTCATGTAATCAAACTCATTCTAATAATGTTTTATTTGTTGATAGTAAAGGTATTTATGATAATTCAGATGGATTGATTACAACTATTGAAAGTAATGTTTTTTTACAAATTCAAACAGCAGATTGCGTCCCAATTTATATGTGTGATTTTGAGAAAGGTTTAATTGGATTGATACATTCAGGCTGGAAAGGTACTTATAATCAAATAATTAAAAATGCTGTTAATCTATTTTTTGAAATGGGATCATTAGATTGTAATATCCAAATATTTTTAGGCCCAAGTATTCATGAATGTTGTTATGAAATTAAAGATGATGTTGCAATTTTTTTTGCTGATAAATATTTAACATTAAAAGAGGAAAAAATTTATTTAAATCTACAATCAAAGATTGTTGATGATCTGTTGAATCTAAATATCAAAGCTGAAAATATAAAAAAAATAAAAGATTGTACATTTCATAATAATGATTTTTATAGTTATAGAAGAGATAAAAACAGTGGACGTATATATTCAATTTTAGGTTTTATTAATGAGTAATTTAGAGGCTATAATATTAGGAATAATTCAAGGAATAACTGAATTCCTTCCAATTAGTAGTTCTGGCCATTTAATTATAGCACGTAAAATATTTGAGATTAATATTGTTACTTCTTTAATTGAAGTTACACTGCATGCAGGAACTTTAGTATCAATTTTATATTATTTTAAAGATGACATTACAAAGGAGTTTCAAAAAATAGTTAATGGAGAATTTGAATATCTGAAATATATCATATTAGGAACTATTCCTGCAGCCTTAATTGGTTTGTTTTTTAAAGTTCATATAGAAAATATGTTTTTTAATATTAATTCAATTAATTATTTGATATTCAATTATTTTATTTTATCTATTATTTTGCTTGCGATTAAATTTTGTAGTTATTCTAACTTAAATCATCTTAATTATAAAATTGCAATATTTATTGGAATAGCACAATCAATTGCAATATTGCCAGGTATCTCAAGATCAGGACTAACAATTTGCATAGCTTTGTTTTTAGGCCTTAATAAAAAAATAGCAACAAAATTTTCATTTATATTAGCAATTCCAATTTTATTTTTTGCTACAATTAATTCTATATCATCTAATTATAATATAATTCTGAATGATAATAAATTAATAGAATCATTGTTTTTAGGATTTATATTTTCAGCTTTAACGGGATATGTTGTTATTAAGTTAATGGTTAATATGATTAATAATGAAAAATTTTGGTATTTTTCAATTTATTGTTTTTGTATAAGTCTTTTATTATTAGTTTATAATTATGGTTTATAGTGTAGGTAAGGCAATTCGTGAAATAAATTCTAAAAAAATAAATCATTCTTATTTTTTAAGTGGAAATGATTGTTTTTTACAGGATTTTTTTATTAAAAATCTATTTAATAAAGTTTCAGATAATACACAAATAAGATATTTAAATTTAGAGGAGGATAATGATCAAAGAATAATTTTAGATGAATTATCTTCTTTATCATTGTTTTCTAAAAAAACAATTTATGTCTTAAGAAATTTTAAAAAATTATCATTGAAGGATAAAAGTTTTGTTGTTAAGTATTTTGATAATCCTAGTTTAGATAATATTATTATTTTTATTAATGATGATTTTTACTATAAAAATAAATTTTTAGATTCAATATCTAAAAAATCAATAAAAATTGATGTAAGAACTCCATTTCAAAATAAAATTAGAGAGTGGGTTGAATTTTATATTAAGATAAATCATTTGAATTTTGATAGCCAAATTATTGATGAAATTATAAATTGCTATCATGATGATATATCAAATATTATTAATGAGCTAGAAAAGATTTCATTATTTACTAATGATACATATGTCCCCTATGATGAATTATATAAAATAGATTCTAGTAATAGAAATATAAGGTTTTGGCAACTACAAGATGCATTGGGTAAAAAAGATGTATTATCAGCAATTAATTATTTAAATGAGTTATTATTAAATGGTTATTCAGGAATCCCTATTATTATTAATATTTTTGTTTTTTATAAAGCTTTAATGTTAAAAAATATTGTTGCAGATTATTCTACAAATTATAATGGTCTAAATAAAATTATTAATTCTAAACTCCAAAGTTATTTATATTATTATTCTTATGATGAATTAAGTAATATTTTTATTGCAATTAAAAATATTGATGAATTATCTAAAACAACTAGTTTAAAGCATAAAAATATTATTTTTTTATTTATAACTAAGGTTTGTAAAAATTATTATGTATAATAAAAAATTTGTTTCTGAAACAGATGAACAATTAATGAAGCTTTTTCAATCAGGAAATAGAGATGCTTTTGATGAGATATGTCTCAGATATAAAGATAAAGCAGTGAATTTTTTATTTAGATTTGTTGGAGACCATGCTGCTGCTCAAGACTTAGCACAAAATAGTTTTTTAAAGGTATATATGAATAAGGACTCATATAAAGAAATAGCAAAATTTTCAACTTGGTTTTATACAATAGCATCTAATTTAGCTAAAACAGAACTAAGAAAAAATAAACGAAGACAAACTCTTCCTTTTAGTGCTGTTGGAGATGATGATAGAGAATTTATAGCTAGTGCGCCAATAGATGATCATGAAGAGGAACAATCAGGAATAAAGAATGACCATCAAATTATTCATCAATCATTAATTGAATTAGACGAAGAATTTAGAAATATTATAATTTTTAGAGATATCCAGGAACTTTCTTATGATGAAATTAGTAAAATCATTCAAATACCTTTAGGGACTGTTAAATCTCGAATAAATAGAGGTAGGTTGAAGTTGAAAGAAATTATTAAGAAAAAAGGGGTTAAACAATATTGATGAATTGTGATGATTATAAACAGAAAATAATGGATTATATTGATGATCAATTAAATGCTGAAGATAGAGAAAAATTTGAAGTAGAATTAAAAAGTAATTTAGAATTGAAGAATGAACTTAATGAAATGACTAACTTACTGAAATCTTTAAAGAATTTACCTAGTATTAAGGCAGATCGAGATTTCATGCTATCTTTAAATCAAAAAATTGATGATTATGATATGAAAAGATCTGATAGTTTTATTAATTATATTAAGAGTGGTTTATCTCTAATTAATTTAAAGCCAACATCAAATTCAATATGGGCTAAGGCAAGTTTAGGTATTGTATCTATTTTATTTATTTCATTAATGAGTTATTTTGCTTTTAATACTAATGTTACAAATCAGCCTTTAATGTTAAGTAATAGTACAGTAATGAATGATTCACTTGAATATGCTGTAGGCATAGATACTACTATTTATGATACAATTAAATTAATTAAATGATTTACAATAAATATATAAATTCTATTAAATTACTTGTAATATAAAAATAAATATAGGTATATAATGGCAAAGAAACAGACATTTGGTGATAAAACATCTAAAACTAAAAATAGTAAAAATCAAGTTAAGTTGATAAAATCATATGTTTCAAAAAAAACAAATTCTATTAGATTTCTTGAAGAAATCGTTACTATCCCAGAAGGAAAAAGTGTAGAATCTGTTTTAAAAGAAAAGATTGACTCAAAATAATTCAGAAATATTTTTTTAACTTTTTAAAAGGGCATTATTGATATTGATGCCCTTTTTTTATAAAATGAAAAATCTATTAGATATAACAATATTAATTCCTGTTTTTAATGAATATGAATCATTAAAAACTCTCAATGATGAAATAGTTAGTTCTATTCCTTCTGAATATAAATATGAAATTATATATATAAATGATGGAAGTAGCGATGATTCTATAAATATTTTGAAAGATATATATAAGAAAAATAATAATGTTCGAATTATCAATTTTTATAAAAATAGAGGTAAATCAGAAGCTTTAAATATTGGATTTAAGAAATCATCAGGTAATATAGTTATTACTCTGGATGCTGATTTACAAGATGATCCAAAAGAAATACCTAATTTAATTAAAGAAATTAATAGTGGCTTTGATATGGTTTCTGGTTGGAAAAAAAATAGGAAGGATCCATTTGATAAGACGTTTCCATCTAAAATATTTAATTTTGTTTTGAGACGCTTATCAGGCATTAAGATTCATGATTTTAATTGTGGAATAAAAGCTTATAAAAAACATGTTGTTAAGACAATCAATATATATGGAGGATTGCATAGATTTATTCCAATTCTTGTTAAAAATAATGGTTTTTCAGTTTCTGAGATTATTGTAAATCATCGACAAAGAAAATTTGGATTTTCTAAATATGGAAAATCAAGATTGTTTGATGGAGCTTATGATTTAATAACAGTCTTATTCTTGAAAAAGTATTTAAATAAGCCGTTGCATTTATTTGGAAAATGGGGAATTGTTTTTTCAGTTTTAGGTCTATGTATTAATTTATTTTTAACTTGGCAATGGCTTCTCTTTAATTTTTTTCAAGAAGGATTAAAATATTCTATAAATCGGCCATTATTATTTTTTGGAATTTTATTATTGGTTGTTGGTATACAATTTGTATCAATTGGTTTAATAGGAGAACTAATAGTTTTTTTTAATAAAAGAAATAAATATTTAACTGATAATAATGAATATATTAATTTTAGTTAATGAAAATTTCTTTTATCACACCATTTTTCCCATATAGAGGTGGAATATCAAAGCATTCTGAAAATCTTTATTTATCATTTAATAATAATCATGAAATAAAAATAATTAATTTTATTAGGCAGTATCCTGATTTGTTATTTCCTGGAAAAACACAGTACGTTACTGAAAATCAAGATGATTCTAATTATAGTAATTCTATTCGAATATTAGATACATTAAATCCTATTACATGGTATAAAACAGCAAAAAAAATAAATGAATATAATAGTGATATATTAATATTAAGGTATTGGCATCCTTTTTTTATTATGGCTTATTTAGGAGTTTTATTTTTTTTAAAAAGAAAAAATAAAAATATTAAAACTTTAGCCATATGTGATAATGTCATATCACATCAATCATTTTATCTTGAAAATAAGTTGGTTAATATTTTTTTGCATAAGATTGATAAAGTTTTAGTAATGTCTAATAATACAGAAAATGAATTATTGAATATTTATTCTAATGCAAATTATAAAAAATTATTTTTACCTATTATAGATAACCAACCTAATGTTCTAAATCAAAATGATTGTCTTAATAAACTATCCTTAAATAATAATAAGTTAACACTTTTATTTTTTGGATTAATTAGAGAATATAAAGGTTTGGATTTATTAATAGAATCTTTTTCTTATCTAGAACCTGATATTTTGAAAAAAATTCAATTGTTAATTGTAGGAGAATGTTATGAAAATAATAATAAATATTATAATTTGATTAAAAAGTATAATTTAGAAAATAATATTAAGTGGATTGAAGAGTATGTTCCAGATAATATGATTAATTTATATTTTTCATGTGCAGATTTTGTTGTTATACCTTATCGTTCTGCTTCACAGAGTGGAATTATACCTATGGCATATAATTATAATAAACCTGTTATCGTTAGTAGTGCAATTAATGATAATCAATTTTCAAATAATAAAACAGGTATTATGTTTAATAATGGGAATGTTTTAGAATTGTCAAAAGTGATTAAAAATATTTTTAATGATTTTATTAATTCAAAAGGAACTCTTAATTCTAAATCTTATCAAAATTACATTAATAATATTAATATAATAAAAACAAAATTCTCTACAGATAATTTTACAAATCAATTGATCGAATTTATTAATGAATAATACACCTCACATTAAAATTTTAATTTTAAATTGGAATGGCATAGGTGTTATTCCTAATTGTCTAGAATCAGTTAATGAAATATCGTATGAAAATTATTCTATTACTGTAATTGATAATGGTTCAGTAGATGAGTCTATTAATTATATAAAGCAAAATTTTGAAAATATTACAATTTTTGAAAATAATTTTAATTATGGGTTTTCTAAAGGTTATAATAATTATTTTAAGCATAATGAAGACAATGATACTGATTATTATTTAATTTTAAATAATGATACAGTTGTTGATAATAATTTATTAACTCAGTTAGTTAATGCTTCAAATTATTATGGTCACAATAATATTTATTCTCCAATTATTAAAAATAAAGATCAAACAATTTGGTATTCCGGTGGTAAATTAATTAAATCTTTAGGATTCACATGGCATATAGGTTCAGGCTCTATAGAGAATCATGGTTTAATTAAAACAAAGAAAACTCAATATGTTTCAGGTTGCTGTATGTTTATTAAAAGAAAGATAATGACTGATTTAGGAGGTTTTAATAATTTATTTAATATGTATTATGAGGATGTAGATTTTTGCCTTAGAGCAAAAAAAATAAATTCAGATTGCTATGTTGTAGAAAATACATATATTAATCATGTTGTTTCTTATTCATCAGTAAATAATGCTGTTTTAAAAAAATATATATTAAAATTAAAATCATTAATTAAGTTTATATTTTTGAATAATAATTTTTTTATTTTTTTAATTTCTTTTTTGTTTAATCTAATTTTAATTCCATTTACTTTTTCAATCTATATATTAAAATATATAATTAAAAAATGAAAAAATATCATCAATATATATTATTATTTGTTCTATTATTTGGATCAGTTTGTTTTCTATTCTCTAAATTAATTTTTGGTACACATATTTTTATTAGTAGTGATACATTAGCACCTCAAGCATTTAAGCAATCTATTTTAAATATTAAAAATAATTACGGCTATTTTTCTTATTGGTTTCCATATATTTTTAGTGGTATGCCTACAATTCATTCATTTATTGGTATACATGAACTTTATCTGCCACATTATTTTATAGATAGCCTATTTAATATTTTTAATATACCTTGGTCTTGGAATTTTTTTATTCATTATATTTTTGCTGGATTTGGTATGTATGTATTAATTCAGTATTTCAATCAGAGTAAGTTATCTTCTTTTTTTGGTTCTGTTTTATTTATGTTAAACCCTTATATGGTTGCTTATTATGTCCATGGCCATGGAGGGCAAATGATGACAGCATGTTATATCCCTTGGATTATACTATTTTTATTAAGGGCTTATAAAAAAAATAATTTTTTAAATTATGCTTTATTAGCATTGATGATTGGTTTGCAATTACAAAGAGGGCATATTCAAATTGCATATTATACATGGCTTATGATGGGTCTGTATATATTAATTGATTTTGTTATCAATATTAGGTCTCCTGAAAATATTTCATATATTAGTCTCTTTAAAAAAAAGATGGGTATATTATCTTCTTTACTTCTGGGGTTCTTATTTTCATTTAATATTTATTATCCGGTTATGAATTATACACCTTTATCTATTAGAGGTATGGAATCAGGTGGATTTGGATTAGAAAAAGCAACTATGTGGTCATTTAGTTTTAATGAGTTCATAACATTAATATTACCTTATTATTATGGTTTTGGTGGTCAGTTGTATTCTGGATATATGCCTTTTACAGATTTCCCTAATTATATTGGAATAATAATATTGTTATTATCAATTTTGGGTTTATATAACTCTGATATTAATAAAAAGTATAAAATATTTTTTATTACGGTGGTCATAATATCACTTTTATTATCTACAGGAAAATATTTTATTAATTTTTATTCATTGTTTTATAATTATCTTCCGTATTTTGATAAATTCAGAGCGCCCGTATTTATCTTGATTTTATTATATTTTTGTTTTTCAATATTGGCATCTTTTGGATTAAATATAATTTTAAATCAATTAAAAGATAAAAAGCAATTTTTAAGTATTTTGAGTGTTTTATTTATCATGTTAATTTTTTGCTTCTATTTTAAATTTTCTGAACCATCATATTATCCTAAACATAAAATTGAAAATAATAAAGAGTTTATAGAAACCAGAAAAACTTTTCTTAAAGATGCTATGTCTTATAGTTATGATTTTAATAATGATTCTAAAATAGATTATAGAGATAAATTGATATTAGACCATTACTTAAATAATGATGCAAAAGTCTTTTATTTATCTCAATATCTAATTAATGATAATAATAACGATGGTAAAATAGATAAAACTGACATTCAAAATTTAGGATCTATACAAATCGTATCAATTTTAAAAATAATTGATGATAATGTTAAACTATACAGTCAATCATATAATTCTGATGTAAATACAATTATCATATTATTATTTATTATACTTATTTTATTTTTTTTATATAGGAAAAAATATTTCTTAAAAGGAAATTATCTAATAATATCAATAATTGTGATTTGTATTTTTGATTATTATCGCATTAATTCAGAAATAATAAATACTAAAAATCATATCCCCAATAAACATATTTTAAAAAGTAAAGATTATTTAGATAAATATCTTAGTAATGATGAAATAGTTGATTTTTTGAAATTAGATAATGATAAATATAGAATATTAGATTTAACTGGTAGTGATTCAAATCGTTGGGCTGCATTTAATATTGAAACAATTGAGGGTTATCATCCTGCAAAATTAAATAATTATAATGAATTTATTAGTAACAATAAAGGTTATGACTATAGTCTATTATATGCTGCAAATGTTAAATATATTATTAGTCGACAGCAATATAGTAATAATTATATTAAAAAAATGAAAATGTATTATTTTGGTAATGATAGTAAGATAGATGGAAAGTTAATTGATGTTTATGTTTATAAAATAGATGACTATTATCCTAGGATGTTTTTTGTTGAAAATATTGCATTTGATAGTTCATTTGATTCTATATTAAATAAAGTTAAAAATCAGTATTTTGATCCAAGAAAAACAGCCTATTTAGACACTTCTGGTTATTCAAATAATTTGATTGCTCAGTTAAATCAAATTAAGTACGATCCCTTATCTTCTAGTCAAATTAAAAATTGGTCTCCTGATGAAATTACTATAAATATTAATTCTAGTTCCCCTCAATTTCTATTTTTAAGTGAAGTTTTTTATCCAGGCTGGGAAGCTAATATAGATTCTGAAATATTAACAGTAAATGGTTTATTTAGAGGCCTAGTAGTCCCTAATGGGAATTATGATTTAATTATTAAATTTAATTCTAATGATATTTTATTTGGATATATTTTTCATTTAATTGCGTTTATTTTAATTTTAATTTTATTATTATTACATAAATTTTATAGAAAAAAATGAATAAATATAATTTTAATAACATAACAAAAATTATTTTTTTAATATCATCAATTCTTGTTGCTTCATTATTCTTTTATATTAATGCTATTATTAGTAATGAATCTAGAGAACAACATAATAAGCAAGTGCAAACTTTAGTTAATATATATCATAATAAAATAAATAGTCAAAATATTGATTTTGATTATTTAACTAAAGAATTTATTCCATTATTAAAGGAGTTTCAAATTCCTATGATTATTACAACTAAAAATAGTGATGGCAGTGTAGAATATCAAGATTTAGAAATACAATTTAGTGAAAAAATATTAAAAATTGCAGGAATCGATTCAAACTTCAATATTGATAATATTACAGATTATGAAGAAAATCTAATTAAGGATGTTATTCCAGTTTTTAATAAAAATATTGAATTAATGGTACGGAATATGGATGATATTTATGAGCCATTAACAATAGTTGAAATAGATGGAAAATCAATTGTTCAAATACATTATGGTGACTCAATTTCAAATAATAAAACTAAATTTATACCTTATATTGGTTTTGGATTTTTTATTTTAGTTTTATTTGTTATTATTATAGTTATCAATATATTCTCTATTAGCCAGGGTAATTTAATTTATGCAGGTATGGCTAAAGAAACAGCGCATCAATTAGGTACTCCAATATCTTCATTAATGGGTTGGGTAGATTTATTAAAAAATGGTAATAAAAATGTAGATAAAAAAATAATTATAGATTCTATGCATCAAGAACTGAGTCATCTAGATAAAATTTCTAATAAGTTTGAAAAAATTGGCTCTAAGCCTTCTTTCAAAAAAATTAATTTGACTTCAATTATTAGACAAGTAATAGAATATTTTGAAAAAAGAATACCCAAAACAAAACAAATTAATTTTATATTTAATTATAATGAAGATTGTTTTATAGATGGTGATTCTATATTGATTTATTGGGCTTTTGAAAATTTAATAAAAAATTCTTTAGAATCTATAGATAGCAATCAAGGGAATATAACTGTAGCAATAGAAAAAAATGATAAAACAATTAAGATTAATTTTGAAGATGATGGTGTGCGAATTCCTAAAAAAATAAGAAAACAAATTTTCAAACCAGGATTTAGTTCAAAAAACAGAGGGTGGGGGTTAGGTTTAAGTTTAACAAAACGCATTATTGAATATATTCATAATGGTAAAATTAAACTTTTAAAAATAAAGTCAAATAAAAAAATATTTCAAATAATTTTTAAGAATTTTTATTTCTAAGATACGTAGGAATATCTAACTCTTCTCCAAACATTGGAACATTATCTTCTTTTTCCTCTTTTTTCGTTTCTACTTTTTCAATATCATCATTTTTATCATTTATTTCACTATTATTTATTATTTTCTTTTCTTGTTGGTAATCTTCCATGGTCTCTTTATGAAAGAATGAATGATATTCATCAGAATTTAATCCTGTTGCAATAACTGTGACATTTATTTCATCTGTAATAGATGGATCAATTACGCATCCCAAAATCACATTTGCATCTTCTCCTGATTGTTCATATATAATACTTGAAGCACTATTTAGTTCATGAATTGTCATGTCGCTAGGTCCAGTAATATTAACTAATAGACCTTTTGCTCCTTTGATATTTGCATTTTGTAAAAGTGGCGAATTTATGGCTTGTTGTGCTGCTAATATTGCTTTTTCTTCTCCTTTAGCTATACCGCTTCCCATTATCGCATCACCCATATTTTGCATTACTGTTTTTACATCTGCAAAATCAAGGTTTATTAAACCAGGTTTATTTATTAATTCTGAAATACCTTTTGTAGCTTGATTTAAGACTGAATCTGCTAATTTAAAAGATTGATTAACAGTAGTATTATCATCAGCAAGTTCTAGAAGTGTCTCATTAGGAATAACTAATAATGTATCGCAATTCCTCTTCATTTCTTTTATGCCTTCAATAGCTCTTTTTTTCCTAATAGGTCCTTCAAATGCAAAAGGTTTTGTTACTATTCCAATAGTTAAGGCTCCTAAATCTTTTGCTATTTTTGCTACAGCTGGAGCAGCACCAGTTCCTGTTCCTCCTCCCATTCCAGCAGTTATAAATACCATGTCAGCTTCTTTGATTTCTTCAATAATAATATCTTTATTTTCTTCAACTGCAGCCGTTCCAACTGTTGAATCAGCACCAGCTCCCAGACCTCTAGTTAGTTCCTTACCTATTTGTAGTTTTTTTTGTGAATTATTATTATCTAAGTCTTGTGCATCAGTATTAATAGCAATAAATTGAACAGCATTCATTCCATCTTCAATCATTCTATTTAATGCATTTCCACCACCACCGCCAACTCCAATGACTAAGATTTTTGCTTTTTGATCAGGTACAGGTTCAAATAACATTTTTCGCTCCTTTATTTTATATTTAAGTAATTGATAAATTTATTTATAGTATTTTTTATAGAAGTTGTAAAATCAACTTCATAATCATTTTCTTGTTCTAGTTTTACAATTTTCTTTTCTTCTGCAAATTTTATTAAACCAATTGTAGTAGCATATCTTGGATTATTTGTTATATCTGTTAATCCATTAATAGAATTTGGATTTCCTAACTTGATATCAACTTTAAATATTTCCTGAGCTAAATCAGTAATATCTTTTAGTTTTGATCCTCCACCAGTAATTACAATCCCAAAATTTAATTTTCCTTCAAAATCAGATTTATCTATTTCTGCTTTTGCTAAAATAAATATTTCTCTCATTCTAGGTTCAATTATTTCTGCAATTTCTTTTTGAGAAATATTAAAGTTTT
>CETH01002802.1_pt1 | contig 13667 bp, 20 predicted proteins | sample 361461 | NCBI WGS metagenome assembly CETH01 (sample SAMEA2622695, study PRJEB7988) | marine metagenome | isolation source: saline water (ENVO:00002010), including
GTTTGCCGATGGTGCAAAGCCACCTTCAGCATGGATTGAAGATGTCTACCCCGAAGACTACTACGTTGACTCCACCGGGAATTATGTTGGAATTCAACCACAAAATCCCGGTGACGAAAAGAAACGGTCGTATCTTCGTACTCGATTGTATGGCCGTGTATTAGCTGAAGACGTAACCCTTTCAGACGGGACTGTGTTTGATAAAGCGAATATGGTTACCGAAGAGATGATGGATGCTCTAGCTAATGACCCTGAAATCTCAAAGGTCCGTTGTTTAACACCTTTGACAGACGAAAGCGAAACAGGAATTTCTGTAGCGAGCTATGGGATGTCTATGGCTACAGGAGGGTTCATAGAAGTTGGAGAAGCCGTTGGCGTAATAGCTGCACAATCTATTGGAGAACCGGGAACGCAACTAACCATGCGTACATTTCATACAGGCGGTATCGCAGGAAAGGACCTTGCTGGCGGTCTCCCAAGGGTTGTCGAATTGTTTGAAGCAAGAACTCCTAAAGGCGCAGCTTTGCTTGCGAGAACATCGGGAGTTATTCGGATTGATGACGATGGAGGCAGAACTAGGACGGTAACAATTGTCAGTGATGATGGGGAAGAAGATGTCTATGACAAGATAGCTTTAGAAGCTCGCCTCGAAGTTCGAGATGGACAAGAGATCGTAGCTGGAGATCCAATTATTGAAGGACCTCGCGACCCGAAAGAATTGCTAGAAATACGAGGAATGCGAGAGACGCAAAGATACCTAGTAGACCAAGTACAAGGTGTTTATAGAGACCAAGGTGTTTCAATTCATGATAAGCATATCGAGTTAATAGTCCGACAGATGACTCGTCGAGTACTCGTGAATGATGCTGGTGATTCCAGCTTCCTTCCAGGCGAAAGTATTGATGGCCGAGCATACGTCGAGGCAAATAGAAAACTTGTGGCAGAAGGTAAAGAGCCTGCAAAAGCAAGGCCTCAGTTGATGGGAATTACCAAAGCTTCGTTAGCAACAGATTCATGGCTTTCAGCAGCATCATTCCAAGAAACAACTAGAGTTCTTACTGAAGCTGCTATTGAATCTAAATCCGATAATCTAATCGGGCTCAAGGAAAATATCATCATAGGTAAATTAATACCAGCTGGTACTGGGCTTCCAAGTTATAGGGATTTCTCAGTAGAAACACCTGAGTATCAGCCGATGGAATTCTATTCTTCAGATGACGATGATGACGATTTCGCAGATTTTCTTGCCCAACAGGATATTTATCAAGAAGTTGAAGAGGATCCTGAAACCGATATATCAGAGGAAGTCATAGGATAATTTCGAGGCCTCAAATTGTCTTACAAGATGGTTTCAGGTTTCGAAAAGAAGTTGAAGAACATTGGAATTATGAGTGGACCTTCCGGAAAGACCCCCTAGGCTTAAATGCTGATTGATAATTATACGAACATGAGTAAAAGCTCACGGAGATAAAATTGCCAACGATACAACAACTTGTAAGAAAAGGAAGAGAGTCAAAGTTCCGTAAGGAAAAGACTCCAGCTTTGAAGGGAGCTCCCCAACGTAGGGGAGTATGCACTCGTGTTTATACCGCTACCCCAAAGAAGCCAAATTCTGCTCTGCGGAAGGTAGCAAGGGTTAGATTAACCAGCGGCGTTGAAGTGACTGCCTACATTCCTGGCGAAGGACATAACTTGCAAGAGCACTCTATAGTGTTAGTTCGTGGTGGTCGTGTCAAAGATTTGCCTGGAGTTCGTTATAAGGTCGTTAGAGGAACATTGGATACTGCATCAGTTCGTGACCGAAAGCAGTCAAGAAGCCGATACGGTGCGAAGAAGGATTAAGATTAATGCCTAGAAAAGGACCCCCAGCACGCCGCTATCTTCAGCCGGATCCGATATATAAATCAGTTCTTGTAACACAATTGGTAAACAAAATACTGCAAAGAGGGAAACGCTCTGTCGCAGAAAAAATAGTTTATGAAGCCTTGTCATCAATTCAAGAGAAGACTGGATCTGACCCAATCGATACTCTAAAGCGAGCAATAGACAATGTCCGCCCACAACTTGAAGTTAGAAGTCGACGCGTCGGTGGAGCAACTTATCAAGTGCCAGTTGAAGTTCGACCAAGAAGAGCAACCACGCTAGCAATACGATGGATGGTAGGTTTTGCTCGTGACCGAAGAGAGCGAACTATGGCAGAGCGTCTAGCAAACGAATTACTAGACGCTTCTAATGGAATAGGTGCAACTGTAAAACGTCGAGAAGATACACATAAAATGGCAGAAGCTAATAAGGCTTTTGCCCACTATCGCTGGTAATTCAATCTAGAATTAGAGATTGAAAATCTAGAATTAGAACCGGACCACTAAACGAAAGAGTAAAGCGAATACTGAAATGGCACGTCACCCCCTAGAAAAGACACGAAACATCGGAATCATGGCTCACATTGATGCCGGCAAAACAACAACAACAGAAAGAATTCTCTACTACACAGGAAGATCTTACAAAATAGGTGAAGTCCATGATGGTGCAGCAACTATGGACTGGATGGAACAAGAGCAAGAAAGAGGTATTACTATCACCTCAGCTGCTACTACTTGTTACTGGAATGACCATCGAATCAATATTATTGACACTCCAGGGCACGTTGATTTTACTGTAGAAGTAGAGCGATCACTTCGGGTGCTTGATGGAACTGTTGCTGTCTTTGACGGGGTTGCAGGAGTTGAACCCCAATCTGAGACAGTTTGGAGACAAGCAGAAAAGTACAGTGTCCCAAGAATGTGTTTTGTCAACAAAATGGACAGAACTGGTGCAGACTTTTTCTTTGTGCTCGACACTATTAAAGAACGACTGACCGATAACTACGTTGTCTTACAATTACCTATAGGAGCTGAGTCAGAATATCAAGGAGTCATTGATCTCTTATCTATGAAAGCCCTCATATGGCAAGGCGAAGACCTAGGTGCTTCATGGGATGAAGTTGATATCCCAGAAGAGTATGTTGATCAAGCTCAAGAGTATCGAGAACTGATGCTTGATAAGCTTTCCGAATTTGATGAGGTAATCATGGAGAAGTACCTCGAGGATGAGGAAATATCAATTGATGATTTAAAGAGTGCTATCCGTGAAGGAACTCTCAACCATGAACTGGTCCCAATCCTCAATGGGACGGCGTTTAAGAATAAGGGAGTTCAACCGCTACTTGATGCTGTTGTTGATTACCTACCCTCTCCCTTAGACATCCCTGAAATTAAGGGAACGAGCGTAAAAGGTGATGAGGAGCTAACCAGAAGACCCTCGGACGATGAACCTTTCGCTGCTTTGGCATTTAAAATTATGACAGATCCGCACGTCGGAAGACTAGCGTTCTTCAGGGTTTACTCAGGTTCGTTGGAGAAGGGTTCGCAAATATTAAATACGAGAACAGGCAACAAAGAGAGAATGGGGCGGATTCTTGAGATGCATGCCAATGATAGAGAAGACGTTGATGCCGTTTATGCGGGTGATATTATGGCCGCAATCGGGATTAAAGATGTCAGGACTGGCGATTCATTAGTAGCGATAGATAAACCAGTCATACTTGAAGAAATGACGTTCCCAGATCCGGTGATTGATGTGGCCGTAGAACCAAAATCAAAAGCGGATCAGGAGAAATTATCCAAAGCGCTTATGGCACTTTCGCAAGAGGATCCAACTTTCCGTGTGCAAACGGATCAAGAAACAGCTCAGACCATTCTCTCGGGAATGGGCGAATTACATCTAGAAGTACTCGTTGATAGAATGCTTCGTGAATTCAATGTTGATGCAACAGTAGGTAAGCCCCAAGTTGCGTATCGAGAGACAATTACCAAACCTATAACAACCACATATACCCACAAAAAACAAACAGGTGGCTCGGGTCAATTCGCTGAGGTTGAAATTGATGTGTCGCCAGCGACCCCAGGAGAAGGCTACTCCTTCGATGATAATATTTCCGGGGGAAGAATTCCTAAAGAATATATTCCTGCCGTAGATGCAGGGATCAAAGAAGCAATGACCTCTGGAGTCCTAGCAGGATTTCCTGTGGTGGATGTTCATGTAGAACTTAATGATGGGAAATTCCATGATGTTGACTCTTCGGATATGGCTTTTAAAATTGCTGGAACAATGGCATTTAAAGAAGCGGCTCGTAAAGCAAAGCCCGCTCTATTGGAACCAATCATGGCTGTGGAGGTGGTAACTCCCGATGATTACCTAGGTGGAGTCGTGGGAGATTTAAATAGTCGCAGAGGTCAGGTCCAAGGAACTGAGCAGCGAGGAACTAATCAGGTTGTGAACGCTTTGGTTCCCTTGTCTGAGATGTTTGGTTATGTAGGTGACCTACGAACCATGTCGTCAGGTAGGGCGAACTACACGATGCAATTTGATTCGTACCAACAAATGCCAGCAAATGTGCAAGAAGAAGTAGTAACTCGACTCAGAGGTGAGTGAGTTTTGTTTCTTGCCCGTAAGATGGTCTAGGCGCTTTTTACAAAAATTAGTTGTTGTACAGAGTGCAATCATTACAATAGAGAGAACCGGAACAACCGGAAGATAGAAAGAAACTTGAGGAAAGATAATGGCTAAGGAGACGTTCGAACGAACTAAACCTCACGTGAACGTGGGGACGATGGGTCACATTGATCATGGAAAAACCACCTTGACAGCAGCTATAACAAAGGTTCTAAGCGACAATGTAGACGGTAGTGCGTTCACCGAATTTGAAAACATTGATAAAGCTCCAGAAGAACGTGAACGAGGTATAACGATTAATGTTGCTCACGTCGAGTACGAGACTGACAACAGGCATTATGCGCACGTTGATATGCCCGGACACGCTGACTACATCAAAAACATGATTACAGGAGCAGCTCAGGTAGATGGTGCAATTCTTGTTGTTTCAGCAGCTGATGGACCCATGCCTCAAACTCGTGAGCATGTCCTCTTAGCTCGACAAGTTGGTGTTCCAAAAATTATTGTTGCTCTCAATAAAGTTGACATGGTTGATGATGAAGAATTATTAGAACTCGTAGAAATGGAAGTTAGGGAACTACTAGATGAATACGATTTCCCTGGTGATGACACTCCGATTTATCCGGTTTCAGCTCTAAAAGCTCTTGAGGGCGATGCTGATGCAGCAAATCAAATTCTTGAACTAATGAGTCAAGTAGATGAATATATCCCTCTTCCTGATCGTGATGTTGACAAACCATTTCTCATGCCGATTGAAGATGTTTTCTCTATTACGGGTCGCGGCACTGTCGTCACTGGAAAGGTTGAGCAAGGAAAAGTCCATACCGGTGATGAAATAGAAATAATTGGTATCAAGGAAACCCAAACAACTACATGTACAGGGGTTGAAATGTTCCGTAAGTTGCTCGACGAAGGGCAGGCCGGTGACAATATTGGTGCACTCCTGCGCGGAATTGATAAGGAAGAAGTAAATCGCGGTCAAGTCCTAGCTGCACCAGGAAGTATCACTCCACATACAAAATTTGAAGCAGAGGTCTATGTGTTGTCAAAAGAAGAAGGTGGACGGCATAAACCATTCTTCTCAAACTACCGACCTCAGTTTTATTTCAGAACCACAGATGTCACTGGAACCATCAATCTTCCTGACGGAACAGAAATGTGTATGCCTGGTGACAACACTAAGATGGAAGTAGAACTAATTGCCCCAATCGCCATGGATGAAGGTTTACGTTTCGCTATTCGCGAGGGTGGACGAACAGTCGGTGCTGGCGCAGTAACAAAGATTATCGAATAGGTTCTACCTCATGGCAGCAGGACAAAAGATAAGAATTCGGCTAAAAGCCTACGACCATGAGGTAATTGATCAGTCAACACGAAAAATAGTTGAAACTGTCAAAAGGACTGACGCCAATATCAGGGGTCCGATTCCTTTACCAACAGATAAGCACAGGTTTACTGTTATTAGGTCACCCCACAAGTACAAGGACTCGAGAGAGCATTTTGAGATGCGCATCCACAAACGTTTGCTAGATATTCTCAACCCCTCTGCAAAGACAGTGGACTCTCTTCAACGACTTGACTTACCAGCTGGCGTCGATATTGAGATAAAGATCCAGCAATCCTAGTTATTTGTTCTAACGAACCGAATCCAAGAGAGATTGTTAAATAACGTAACATTTAGGATTGCGTGTTGGTGCTCACTTCATATCTAGATATGCTTGAACGCCGTGCGACAAAGCTATAGTCGCACGTCTGAGAAAGCCATAGTTTCTATGGAACTACTCAGCGCAGCATAACGGTGAGTGAAACACCTAACAAATAAGTACACGAGAGATTGAGGATTCCTCATGGCAGGAAAAGCGATCGTCGGCCGGAAGGTCGGGATGACACAAATATGGAACGAAGAGAATCGTGTTATACCTGTAACTGTACTAGAGGTTAGTCCCTGTAGAATCGTGCAAATCAAGACACCTCAGACTGACGGGTACAGTGCTTTACAAGTTACTCAAGGAGAAGTAGCAGAGAAGAATCTAAACCAACCCCAAATAGGGCACTTTGACAAAGCTGGAGTAGAGCCCGGAAGAAGGCTCTTAGAATTACGTTTAGACGACACCGACGGCTATGAAATTGGCCACGAAATCTCTGCAGATATTTTTTCCGAGGGCGAAATGGTTGACGTCACCTCAGTGAGCAAAGGCAAAGGTTTTGCTGGCGTAATGAAACGACATGGATTTTCTGGACAAAGAGCTAGTCACGGAGCACATAAAGTACACCGCAAGCCGGGTGCGATAGGCCAGTGTGCCACTCCTTCTCGAGTTTTCAGAGGAAAAAAAATGCCGGGTCGAATGGGTGTGCAAAAGACAACAATCATGAATCTTCAAGTTGTAAAAGTAGATTCAGAATCAGAAATTCTACTGATCAAAGGATCAGTTCCAGGCCCGAAGGGTGCAACAGTCGTTGTCAGAAATGCTGTGAAAGTCTCTGTAAGTACTGGTGAAGCACAATGACTACAGTTGATATAAAAAAATCTGATGGCGCAAAATCAGGAACTATTGAATTAGATGAGACTATCTTTGGCATTGAACCGAATGTTGCTGTCATGCATCAAGTGGTTAATGCACAATTAGCTGCCAAGCGGGCTGGTACGCACAGCACTAAAACGCGTGCGGAAGTTCGTGGCGGCGGAGCAAAACCATGGAAGCAGAAGGGAACTGGACGGGCCAGGGCTGGTTCTTCTCGAATTCCACATTGGCGAGGGGGCGGAATAGCACTTGGCCCAAAGCCACGAGACTACTCACAACGAACGCCTAAAAAAATGAAGAAACTAGCGCTTCGATCCGCTCTTTCAGATAGGGCCAGTTCAAACAGCGTTTATGTTGTTGATGCTTGGGAGTTTGAAACGCCAAGCACAAAAGCAGCAAAAACAGCACTAGACGCCATAGGAGCTGAAGGAAAAGTACTCATAATCACTGACTTACAAGATGTAAATACAGAAAAGAGTTTCCGTAATCTCAGTAATGTGAATGTGCTCTCTTCAGATCAGCTTAACGTCTTTGACATTCTTGTCAGTGATTCCATTGTGTTTACAAAAAGCAATCTTCCGACAATGAATCAGGTTTCAGCTTCATCTCAGCCTGACAACGATACAGAAGAAGCATAGTCATGGACAGTAGAGATATCATACGTAAACCGATAGTCAGCGAAAAGTCGTATGTTCTTATTGAAGAAAACGTCTACACGTTTGAAGTCCATCCCGAAGCGACGAAACCCCAGATTCGTGAAGCTGTTGAACAGATTTTCGGGGTGCGAGTGACAAAAGTAAATACCCTCAACAGAAAAGGAAAGCGTAAAAGAAACCGAAAAAACTTTTCATACGGTAAACGCTCCGACCAAAAGCGAGCTCTGGTCACAGTCGCCGAGGGTGACTCTATTGAACTGTTTGATGTATAGGGGGAAAAGTGGCAATTAGAAGACGTAAACCAACAAGTCCAGGTCGCAGATTTCAGACTCAAGCTGACTTTTCAGAAATTACCAAAACGTCACCTGAAAAATCATTAACAACAAGCAAACCGAAAACTGGTGGACGAAATAATTATGGACGAAAAACTTCACGACATCGTGGTGGTGGCCATAAACAGCTTTATCGCCAAATTGACTTTCGTAGAGATAAAGCTGGGGTTCCTGCCACAGTTGCATCCATTGAATATGATCCAAACCGAACCTGCCGAATTGCCTTACTCCACTACCATGACGGAGAGAAGCGATATATTCTTGCTCCTAACTCCCTTGAGGTAGGAGAGGTAATCCAGTCGGGCCAAGGATCAGAAATACGAGTCGGCAACGCGTTGCCATTACGTTACATACCCGTAGGAACCGTAGTTCATAATATTGAGTTGCGACCCGGTGGTGGTGGAAAACTAGCTAGAAGTGCTGGTTCCAGCGTTCAGTTAGTAGCCAAAGAAGGAAGCTATGCTACTTTGCGCCTTCCAAGTACCGAAATGAGAAGAGTGCCAATTGACTCCATGGCTACGGTTGGGGCCGTTGGAAATTCAGAGCATGAACTCGTAAAGATCGGGAAAGCTGGTAGGAACCGTTGGAAAGGGAAAAGGCCTCAAACTCGAGGTGTCGCAATGAACCCTGTTGATCACCCTCATGGAGGTGGTGAAGGAAAGACATCTGGAGGAAGACACCCAGTTTCTCCATGGGGTAAACCAGAATCTCGAACAAGAAGCAAAAAGAAGCAATCTCAGAAACTAATAGTACGTCGTCGCCGAACAAGAGGCTCACGCCGGTAAAGGAATAATTATGCCCAGAAGCCTAAAAAAAGGACCATTCGTTGATTCACATCTTCTTAAGAAAATCGATGCGTTGAACGCTTCGGGTTCCAAAGAGGTAATCAAAACATGGTCAAGGCGATCAACAATAATCCCTGACATGATCGGGCATACTGTAGCTGTTCATGACGGCCGCAAGCACGTACCTGTCTATGTAACTGAAACAATGGTAGGGCACAAACTTGGTGAATTTGCTCCCACAAGAACATTTAAGTTTCACGCTGGGCAGGAAAGAGGGGTCCGATAATCATGACGGCAACTAAAACTAACGAGAGACCTGGCACCAGAGCACAAGTTAAATATGTCCGTTCATCTGCATACAAGGTGCGAGAGGTATTAAACCTCATCAGAGGTAAGTCTTTTTTTGAAGCGACCAATATCCTCACATTTTCTGAACGTAGAATAAGCGACACCGTACTCAAATGTCTCAATTCTGCTGCTGCTAATGCGGAGAACAATGATGATATCCCTGTAGAGGAGCTATTTGTTTCGGCATGCTACGCAGATGAAGGCCCAACCTTGAAAAGGTGGCGCCCTCGTGCTCGTGGACGGGCTACCCGAATCAGGAAACGGACCTGCCATATTACATTAATTCTCGGAAGGTACTCTCCAGAGGAACTAACCGAACAACGAGAGCGAGCGGAACTTAAAGGTAGCCAAACTCAACAAAGCGCAGCGGAATCAAGAAAGAGAAGGGTAGCTAAGTCCAAGGAATCCGAACTTGAAAGCCAATCAGAAGAAGATCAGTCTGAAGATGATTCAGAGATAATCGCTGAAGAAGTCGAAGTTTCTCCAACAGAACAACAAGAGACCACAGAAGAATCAGATGTGGAATCTGAAGATAGCCCTTACGGCGAAGGCTCTGCCTTTGCCCTTGAAGATGGGTCAGCGCCAAGTTCAGATTTTGTGATTAAAGCCAAAGTCTCAACAAAGATCTATCATCCTGAAGAATCATCTTTCTTCGGAAGAACAAAAGCTGACGTCTGGTTCACCAACGCAGAAGCTGCAGAGGCTGCTGGGTTTAGACTTCCAAACAGCATGCAAAATGACGATGCTGAATCGGAAGAGGACCAAAATAATAATGATGGGGAGAACGAATAATGGGTCAGAAAGTTAATCCATACGGATTTCGCTTAGGTGTTACTACGGACTGGAAATCAAGATGGTTTGCCGATAGAGAGTATGCTGATTTTGTCATTGAAGATTGGGAAGTACGCAATTTCATTATGACTGAATTGCCCCATGCTGCGATCTCTCGAGTAGAGGTTGAAAGGACACGAGATAGATTACGAATTGACGTTCATACTGCCCGTCCCGGAATTGTTATAGGTCGTAAAGGAGCTGAAGCGGATAGATTACGAGCTGGACTGACAGAAATAACTGGAAATCAGAAAGTACAGTTAAATATTCAAGAGATTAAACAGCCGGAACTTGATGCAGCACTCATCGCTCAGGGTGTGGCAGATCAACTTGCAGGACGAGTAGCGTTCAGAAGAGCTATGAAACGTGCAGTGCAGAACGCACAAAAAGCTGGAGCTCTTGGGATACGAGTGCAATGTTCTGGAAGACTAGGTGGCGCAGAAATGTCAAGATCTGAATGGTATCGAGAAGGTCGTGTACCACTTCACACACTTCGAGCAGATATTGATTATGGCTTCAGGGAAGCTCACACAACATACGGACGTATAGGTGTCAAGGTATGGATTTACCGTGGAGATATTCTTCCCTATAAAGTCCAAGCTGAGGATAAGATTGATCGTGAAGCGGCTATGGCGGCAGGCGAGACCTCTGGCCCAAGCCAAGGTAAACAAGTAGTTTCATCGTCTGCGGCACGAAACAAGGCTTCTAATGAGAAAGAAGAATCTGAAGTTGAAGAGCTCACACCACTAGTTCAAGAAGCTGACCCTGAGTTCGAAAAGCTTCTAGATGAAGAAGAACAAATAGCAAAGTTGACAAACTCCAAGAACCAAACACCAATCTTTAGACCAGGAGAGGCCGACTAATGTTAATGCCGAGAAAAGTAGCGCACAGAAAACATCATCGTGGGCGTATGAAGGGTAATGCAAAAGGAGGGAACGAAGTTTCCTTTGGCGATTTTGGTATTCAGGCTCTAGAGCCCGGATGGATCACTGCGAGGCAAATTGAAGCTGCTCGTATTGCTATGACCAGACATATCAAGCGGGGCGGTAAAGTTTGGATAAATATTTTTCCAGATAAGCCAGTTACCGAAAAGCCGGCCGAAACACGAATGGGTTCAGGAAAAGGAAACGTAGAGCGCTGGGTTGCTGTAGTTCGACCGGGCCGAGTTTTGTTCGAGTTATCTTACCCTGACGAAGAAATCGCAAGGCAAGCAATAAATCGAGCCATACAAAAACTTCCAATAAAAGCAAAGTTTGTTAGCAGAAGGGAAGGTTTCTAATGGCTAAAGATCTAAAGGACATAAATGATGGAGACCTCATAGAAACGCTGAATGACTCAAAAGAAGAACTCTTTAATCTCAGGTTTCAACTCGTGACTGGTCAACTTGACAACTACAGCCGAATAAAAGAAGTAAAGAAAGAAGTTGCACGTGCCATGACAGAACTTCGTGCACGGGAGATTGCAGCAGCGGAAGCATTGGAGAGTAATGATGAGTGATCAAAGCGAAAAGCGATCTAATCCAAGAAAGATAAGAGAAGGCCTTGTTGTGTCAACGTCAATGGAAAAAACAGCAGTGGTAGCCATTGTTGACCGCGTAAGGCATCGTCGGTATGACAAGACTGTTCAACGTACAAAAAAACTGTTCGTTCATGATTCTGACAACGATCTAAATGTCGGAGACAGAGTACGTATCCAAGAGACTCGGCCTTTATCAAAAAATAAGCGATGGAGAATCTTAGAAATATTGGAGCGTGCTCGATGATACAGCAAGAGTCACGACTTAAAATTGCGGACAACTCTGGCGCGAAAGAAGTATTGGTAATTAAAGTTCTAGGAGGATCCAAAAGACGTTACGGAACCATTGGCGATATTTTCGTTGCAACAGTCAAGGATGCGATTCCAGGCGCGCAAGTAAAAAAAGGTGACGTTGTAAAATGCGTAGTTGTTCGAACCAAAAAAGAGAGCAGAAGAATGGATGGCTCCTACATCCGATTTGATGAAAATGCTGCGGTATTAATTAATGAAGCTCGTCAGCCGAGAGGTACACGTATCTTTGGTCCCGTAGGAAGAGAATTACGTGACAAGCAATTCATGAGAATCGTTTCACTTGCACCGGAGGTCCTTTAAATGAAGATCAGAAAAGGTGACAAAGTCGTTGTCCTAGCTGGCAAAGACAAAGGTAAAGAAGGAGAAGTCTCATTTCTGTACCCGAAAGAAGGAAAACTTATCGTTACAGGTGTGAATATTTCCAAGAAGCATCAACGCCCGACTCGAGAGACAATGCAAGGCGGGATTATTGATAAAGAAATGGCACTTGACATTTCCAATGTAGCCATTGTTAGTCCTGAGGATGGAAAGCCGACCCGTGTTGGTTACCGATTTGATAGCAATGGAACAAAAGTAAGAATTTGCAAGCGAACAGGAGCTGACCTCTAATGACGACATCACTAGTTCCGCGATTAAAAGATCAATACAATAACCAGATCCGAATGAAACTTAAGGAAGATCTTGGAAAGTCCAACATAATGGAAGTTCCCCAGATCACCAAGATCGTCGTAAATATGGGAGTTGGTGAAGCGGTTACGAGATCGTCACTCCTTGAAGGCGCAATTTCTGATTTGAGTGTAATAACAGGCCAGAAGCCAATGTTAACTCGTGCCAAAAAATCAATAGCTGGATTCAAACTTCGAGAAGGAAACGCTATTGGAGTCAAAGTCACTTTGCGAGGTGACAGAATGTATGAATTTTTAGACAGGTTAATTAACTTGGCTATTCCTAGGGTACGTGACTTTAGGGGCCTTTCTCCTAAGTCATTTGATGGAAACGGAAATTACACGTTTGGGGTAACTGAACAACTAATTTTCCCAGAAATTGACTATGACAAAATAGACGCAACAAGGGGTATGGACATAACGATCGTTACCTCAGCTAAGAATGATCAAGAGGGTAAGGCTCTCCTTGATTCATTTTCATTCCCATTCAGAATAGAAGGACAAAATTAAATATGGCGAAGAAAGCTCTTGTAAATAAACAGAAAAAAACACCAAAATATAAAGTACGCGCTTATACACGATGCAGGCGCTGTGGTCGTCCACGGTCTGTGTATCGCAAGTTCGGCCTGTGCAGAGTTTGCCTAAGGGAATTAGCTCACGCTGGGGATTTACCTGGCGTGACAAAGGCAAGTTGGTAGGAGGTGATTAGTAGATGACAATGACAGACCCAGTAGCAGATATGCTGACAAGGATTCGAAATGCTAATACTGCAATGCATGATGATGTCGCTATGCCTTCATCAAAGCTCAAAGAATCGCTTGCGACCTTATTGCATAAGGAAGGCTATATTAATGCTTTTAACGTCTCCGAGAATGAAGAGGCGCCTGGAAAAACTTTAACTATTGAAATGAAATACTCACCATCGCGCGCACGTGTCATCTCTGGCATCAAGCGTGTATCGAAGCCAGGGCTGAGGGTGTATTCAAAATCAACTGACATTCCAAGAGTCCTTGGAGGACTAGGAGTTGCAGTGGTTTCAACAAGTCAAGGATTAATGAGTGATCGAGAGGCACGGAAACGTCGAATGGGCGGCGAAATTTTGTGTTACGTCTGGTAAAGAAGGAAATATGTCACGTATAGGAAAGACACCAATTGAAATTAAATCCGGCGTTGAAGTAGTAGTCACTGCGGACTCTGTTGAAATTAA
>CETH01038644.1_pt1 | contig 13658 bp, 4 predicted proteins | sample 361461 | NCBI WGS metagenome assembly CETH01 (sample SAMEA2622695, study PRJEB7988) | marine metagenome | isolation source: saline water (ENVO:00002010), including
AACCTTGAGTAATTGTTTGATCTGATCCACTGTTATTAATAATCGTCACGGCATCACCAGCAGAAAATACTGAGTTGTTAATAGTGACTCCACCAGTTGATATATAAATAGCTTTACCAGCATCAGCCGCTACAGCTACATGTGCAGAAGACTGTGCATTAGAAGGTATAGATCTTACGTCACCCTTTGAATCTTCTACTGTTCCAGTAACTAACGTACCTGCTGTAATTGTTATATCTCCTGTAGAACTAGCAGTTCCAGTTGTTGTTCCAACGATAAATTTATCTGCACTTTCATCCCAAGCAAATATTGCATTATCACCCGTAGAACCACGTTCAATAATTATTCCAGAATCATTAGCGTTACTAGAAGCACCACTATTTAATTCAAGTAAGTTATCTGTAATCGTTGTGTTTGTACTGGCTACTGTAGTAGTTGTTCCATTTACAGTAAGGTTGCCCGACAGTGTGAGGTTAACTGCTGTTGCTGTTCCTGTTAGTGCTGGACTAGCAAGTGGTGCATAACCTGGAACAGTCGGTGTACCTGTAAATGTTGGAGAATTGAGAGGTGCTGCTGCCGCTAAACTTGCTATCGTCTTTTCTACATCTGAACCAGAATCATCATAAATAATTGCATCCGCCTTGATTTTTCCGTACGCCATGACTAACTAACAAGAATATATTTAGAGTTTACAGGAATGGTAAGAATCACGCCACTTGCCAAGGTAACGTCACCAACACTCATTGCATTTTTACCAGTAGTAATTGTAAGGCTAGATGAAATTGTTTGATCTGTTTCAGTGATAACAGTTGATATTGTTTTCCAAGTTAGAGTTCCAGATCCATTTGTTTGTAAGTATTGCCCTGCTGAACCAGATCCAGGTACACCAGAGGAAGCACCAATATCAGCTTTAGAAACTAAGTTACCTGTTGCTGTAACTCCACCTTGCCAAGAGCTTCCGTTATAAACTCGTAATTCATTAGCAGTAGTATCAAAATAAAGATCTCCAACATTTAAACTAGAAGATGGTTGAGAACTTGCTATACGATATTGATCTGCAAAATTGTTAACACTAGCTAAGTTTGATGCAACAGTATTAACATTAGAAATAGAGCCACCGACAGAGTTTACGTTAGAAATATTTGTACTAACTGTTGTTATATTGCTATTGGCTCCAGCTACAGTATTGATGTTAGTGTTATTACCAGCAACAGTATTTATGTTTGTTGCGTTAGATACAACTGCATTAATATTAGAAGCATTACTTACTGCACTATTTATATTTGAAGCATTACTTACTGCTGCATTAATGTTAGTTTCGTTGTTAGCACATGAGTTGATGTTTGTAATATTGCCAGCAACTGTAGTGACCTCTGTTGCTTTAGGAGATAAGCGATGGAAAGTATATGTATGAAGAGTAGAAGTTGTTTCAACAATTCCACCATACCCTGCTCCTAATACTGTTGAACCACATCCTGTAATTGTTACCGTGTTACCTGAACCTGCACCATTAGCTATAGTTACAGTTCCACCAGAAGGAGTATGAGAAGAAGCAAATTCTTTGATGCTGACTAGGGTTCCTGCTCCATTGTTTATATCAGGGTTGGTAGCAGGGAAAGATGTTTCATTTGCTATTGGTACAAAACCACCTACGTCATCAACTAAATCTGTAATCCTTGCATCAATAGCAGAAGTCGTTGCAATCTTATCGTCAGCAGCACTCCAACTTTCTCCTGATTGAATCTCACTTAAAGTATCTTTTCCGTAAAATATCTCACCTGCTCTCTTTGCTGAGTAAGTTTTATTGTCACTTGTTGATGTACCAGAAGTAACAAGTGCTGTACCACTCATGTCATTGATGACAGGAGAAGTAAGGGTTTTATTTGTTAAAGTTTCTGATCCTGTTTTTGTTGCGACTCCTAAAGTACTAAGTTCACTTAAGGTTTGATCGTCTGTAGCACCTGTATCTATACCATCTAATTTACTTTTGTCAGCAGCCGACATGCTACCTGCATTACTTGAACTTGCAGCTTGTAGTTTGCTGCCTTCAATTCCTGCACTTGCATTTACATCTGCATTGACAATCGTTCCATCTACAATTTGAGCAGAAGCAAACTGCTTTGTATCAACATAGTTTTTAGTTGCTGCATCTTGTGCTGATGTTGGATCAGCGACATTAGTTAATCGAAGATTTGTACCAGATTCACCTAAAGAAGGAAGACCTGTATCTTCATCAACGCTGACTGTTTTACCTTGGTTATCTTTTAACTCTTGGTCTATATATAAACTCTGTAATGCACTTGTATCTAAGTCGTTAGCAGTAAGGGTTGAACCATCTGCATAATCGACAAGAGGTGAACCAAGTGATGAGTTTCTTCTTACTTCTACTCTTAAGTTTGCTGACGCTAGACCTGTATTAAGTCGTATAAGTTTAGGAGATACGTTAGTTATTACTTGGTACTGGTTAGATCCTGAACCTTGAGTGATCTTGTTGTAATTAAGGTAGACCTCAATGTGCTCTTCCTTAATGTACGGAAAGGTAAACGTAAAGTCAGTAGTACCCTGTGCTGAATTTGAATTGACTATGTACGATGCTGTGTAACTCATGGCTTCCGTTTACTGGTCATTGTACTGATTGTATATATTCTGTCGCACTAACCCTCTTTTTGGAACCTGCTTTTATATCTTTTCTTGGTGTCTGTGGTACGCCAAATTTCACAGAGAAGTCTCTATCACCTTTTACTTTAAGTTCTTCTGCTCTCTTTTCTAATACTTCTAGTGCATGTACATTTCCAGGGTCATTAAAGAATAACCATTTACCTCTTTGCTTGAATTTTAAAAATATAGGTTCTAATAATTTCTGTCTTGCTGATCCAAGGTATTCATCTCCTATTCTGTCAGGGTCTTGATTTAGGTAGTTGTCAGAGTTCATCATTTGGAATAATTCTTCTGAAAGAGTTAAACCTGTTATTGGGTCTGGAGTTCTATTAATGTAAGTCAAGTATTGATTGTAAGCGTCATTAGATAGTGTTACTCCTTCTTGTAATTCATCTGGTCTAGGTTGTGCATATTTAGTTCCAAATCCTCTAAGTCTCATTAATTCACGACTTACATAATTTCTTTCTGCTATTTCGTTATGCCCTGTTCTTCCTGTTACTTGTGGTAATGCTCCTGCAAATGGTATTGCAGAATAAGCTATTGGTAAGTGTGTGAGGACAAACGCATGAGTGAGTTGAGATAACCAAGGCTCATCATCTAGTGGCATTTGATCGTCATGTAAGAAACCAGGATTGTATAAAGGATCTCCTGTTACCCAGTTTCTTCTAACTGGAAGAGTCTTAGACCAGAACGGTGTGTTCTGCTTAAGGTCATTTATAAATTTATCAACGAAAACTAATCCAAACTTGTTCTTGTAAGGATAAGTACCACCAATCTGTTCACTATCTCCTTCGTAACTCCATTCAAACCCTGCTTCACCTCTTCCAACATTAGGATCAATTACTTGTTGTCCTACTTTTACACCTGGACTTACTCGTTTAACAGGATCAATCATTTGTGTTAAGGCTCTTACTCTTCCACTATGTGGGCCAGAAGAAATTATTAATTTGTTGAAGTATCTAATCATTCTTGGATCAATAAAACCACCGCCTTCTCCTGGTTGTGGCATTGCTTTACCCCAGTTACCTATACCTGTCAGTGGTGCAACAACACCATCCATGAAATCTAAGATTCCTTGGTAGTAAGTAGATTGTAGATTTCCTTTTATCACTTCTCCTGCCACGTTAAACATCCAAAGACTTTTAACTGTTTCTTGGTCTTCATAGGTCATGGAGCTTGTCAGATCTATTACGTCAGCAGCAGTTCTCCATAGTGTTGCAACTGGTTCGTATCCTCTGTAAGACAACCATTCAGACCATCTTTCAACTCCATTCTCATCTTTATATTTATGTCTAATTGACATTGGACGCATATTCATTCCAGTCCAAAGAGTTCTACTTTCATCACCTAATGGGCCTGACCCTGTTACTTGAATATTGTCGTCTTGGAACAAGCTCCAAAGCACAGTACCTGCTAATGCAGAAGTTGCTACTTCTCCTTTCCAATGATTAGAAAAGAAACTAGATTCATCGAAAACATCTCTATAGAAAGTATCGACAGTAAGATTTAAACCTGGAATAGTTCTTGCTGCCTGTTTCATTATGTCAGCAGGAGATCTAGTAAATGGTTGAACCATTGTTGCTAATCCACCCATCTTTTGTCTTTGTAATTTAGCCCATATAGAAGGAAGGAATGACCATGCTCCTGTTAGTGCTGGTGTAGTGTCTCCTGCTTTTGGTATTGTTGTATCACCACCTCTTAAAGATTTAGAAAATCTACTCTTGTTAAGACCGTACTGCCATCCTTCTGCCATATCATTTGTACCTTCTATATATCTTTGAGCAAATTTATTTATCTCATCAAAGTTATTAGGATCAATACCTGATTGTCTAGCTAGTTCTTGTCCAAAGGAGAAAGATCTATGTTCCATTCTTGCTTTAATATCATCTGTAAATGTAAGCATCCGACCAACTTTTAACGCTGCTGGATGAGAATTAATAGCATCTGGAACTGTTCTACCATTAACGATTGCATCATGGGTAAAGAAATCTACCTTTGCTTTAGCCCATTCCTCTGCATAAGCCCATTTGTCTAAGCCTCTAAGTCCTTCTTTTTGAGCTTGTTCTAATCCTTCTCCTACTCCGATTGCTGTTAAATAACTATTACCGACTAATGATTTCTGGAATGTTTCAATAGCAGATTGTGCTCTTAAATCAAATGTTCCAAGCTTCCATGTCATATCGCCAATGACGATTGCAGTAGGATTACTATTTGCCCATCTTGTTGATCTTAACCAGTTAGCTTGATTTAAGTTGTACGCACCTTGTTTTGGATCTAGCTTTATACCTTTACCTTCTGCATTTCTAACTGCTGCTGCAATACTAGAATTGTCATTTAAGTCAAAACTACCTGGATGTCTATAAGCATCAAAGTATGTATGTCCATCTCTAAAAGCATCTCTAGCTAATCTTAAAGCTGACTGATGTTGGAGGAATAATTGTTTATACCATGTGTAAGTAATAGGAAGTCTTGCACTAAAAGCTTCTGCATCAAACGGCATTAATACTTTCCTTCCATCAATATTGCGTGAAGTCAAAACTGAGTGGTTAAATAAATCCACTGCTGGTTCCATCAACGCTCTTGTATAAGGAACGGCTGCCTGTACTGCATAAGTAGTACCAGCACTAAGGATTGAACTAGTTTTCCAAGTAGCGACACTTCTTATAAATAAATCTAGTTTCTCCATTGGAGTTAACTTTGTTAGATCTTCTTCTTTTCCTTTTGTACTTTCAGTCCATTTTCTATTTGCATTAATCTCTGCTGCTTCACCTATGTTTGGCCCTTTTGTAATCTTGTTAATAGATGCAATACCTGGGCCGTCAGGTCTTGTTGATGTAGCAATCGCATCTGCTATTTCAGCTACTTGTGATTTAGTGCTAGCAGGCCATTTACCTGTTTTAAGTGCTGTGATTACATCATCACCAAAGATTTCTTCAAAGCCTGCACCTACTTCACCTTCTTCAAACATCATAAATGCTTCTTCTAAATCCTGTTTGAAGATGGGTAAGTCAACAGGTTTATCAACAAAATCAATCTTGCTTGTATCTCCTACTTGCATTTGAAGGAGCTTGAATTGTTGCCCCATGCTTTTATTTATGTCTTGATAAAATCTGATATATTTCAAAGCAACTTGAGTTGTATATTCCATTTCTTTGACAGCTTTATTCCAGTTAATTTGACCGTTATTCATTGCATTTAAAACATTTGCAGCTTTTATTCCTGCCTGTCTTGATGTTTCTCCGACAGTTAATCTGAGGTCAAAGATCCTACTAGCAAATTCTTTTACATTTCTTGCTGCATAAAGAAGTATTTTGCTGTTCTCTTCTACTTGTTTTATATTAATTCCATCTCTATAAGCTTTATCTAAAAGAGCAGTTTCCAATGCTCTCATGTTTATATCTGGTACACCTTTACTATGTGCTCTTGATCTGAAATCTGTTATTGCTTTCATAAACCTGACTGCCTCTGCTCCTGCTTCTACGTATTGAGTTTTGTTTCTACCTGCACTTCTGACGTTAATAACATCTTGGATGGCATAGCCAACAGCCGATAGTAAATCCTCATCTCCTGCATTTGCAGCTTTAAGACTATCTGCATAGTTTTCTAAAATTCTTTCTGTTTCTCCTACATTTACCTCTGGGCCTGTTTCTCCTGGTCTGTTGGGATCAGCGTCTATTGCTTCATCTCTCTTTGAGAAGTCAGGTAGTTCTGCTTTAGATCCATCTGCTGCTTCATCCATGTATTTGGCATAAGGAGTTGAAGAAATCTTTGTAGTTCTTTGCATACCTTTATATCTCTTATTCATAAAGTCATTAAAGATTTCCTTAGAAGCTCCTAGACCTACTTCTGCACTAATACTTGTCCATATATGGTTGAAATATTTAACGACACTTCCAGCTAGTCCTGCTAATTCTCCTTCACTTTGTTTTGCTGCTCCCTTTTTATAATTCCACCAAGCATCTAACATTGATTCTGCAAAGTATTCATCAATGTTTTTATACCTGTAATCAAGTCGATCAAATTTACCAGCATTAAAGTCTGCTAGTTGTTCAGCATTTAAACGTGCTTTGTATTGTGCTTTCTCAAGTTTAAATTCTCTTACTAATTGCTTAACACGTTTTTCTGGTAAATAGCGAGAAAGTGTGTGCCAAAATTCGTGAATAGCTGTCTGTTGAAATTCTAAATTGCCTAGTTTGTTAGGTAATAAAGTATCTTTTCTAATTTTAACTAATCTATTTAAGAAATTAAATTCTCCTTTTGCACTCATATTTGTCCTAACAGATAGGCTTACATCGTTAAAGAACTCTGTACCTATTGTCTCCATAAATTTAACGACAGATTCTATCTCTGCCTGTGCAGCAGGGCTTTTCTCTGATCCTTTTAATATCTTCATTGTCTTCCAATCACCGACAAGGTATCTTTTTATCTTGTCGAAACCTCTAACTGTACGATCATTAATATCGCCAAGAGTTCCATAGTCTTCCCACGTTTGTCCAGGTTTTCTTCCTCTCTCATACTCTTCCCATTCTTTACCTGTTCTTTCCCATTCTTTACCTGTACTTTCTGTCTTTGTTTGAAACTGTTCTTCCGTTAATCTAGTTTCAGGTAATGGTTCTTCTACTCGATAATCTGCTGATTCTTTAACTTGAGATTCAAGAGCATCAATTTGATCTTGAATTTTCTTTGCTTTTTGTTTCCAAGCGTTGAACTTTTTATATTCAGGTGTTTGCTGTTTTCTGCCTGAAGATGTTGTAATAAGTTTTTTACCTTTAGGTGGTTCAGGAGGTGCAGCACCTAAAGCTTTTAGATCTGCCCTTAATTGTGTAAGGTCATTTGTTAATTGTTGTGTTGTATAACCTTCTCCTCCATCTGGTCTAGTAGTAGGAACAGTTTCTTCGACAGGTATTTTTGTTTCAACAGGTGTAGGAACTTCAGGTGCAGGAGAGGATTTGGTTCCTAGTCCTTGTGAATAATATAAATTGTCGGCAATCTTCTGCCCATCCATTCTCTTCTTATATCCTTCTACTCCTATTAGAAGTTTCCTTTCAGCTTTCTGACCTGCTGGTAAGAATAAATCATTAACATCTCTTAGAGCTTTTTGTACTCCTTCTTCTGTTACTACTCTTGCAAGATTTAATAAGTTAACAAAGTCACCAACAGTATCAACTGCTCTTCTTTGTGGGCCTCTTCCTTGTGGGTCTGCAAATTTAGATAGAGCTTCTTCTAATCTTCCAATAGCTATATGAGCTTGATCTTCAAACGGAGCCTTTCTTAAGAACAAAGCTAATGGTTGATTCTTGTCTGCGTTCTTTAGTGCAATAGAAAGGGGAACTTCTGGAGCTTGGTATTTCTGTCCTTCTAAGTATTTAATAAGAGGATTCTTTGCTAATTGATCTCCCTGATTAACAATTTTTTCTCTAATTGCAATAGCTTCTGGACTATCAACACCAAACTTTATGACTGCTTCTTCTAACTGTTTTGCATAACCTTTAGCCTTTGCAACACCGACTGCTAAATTCGCAGCATTAACAGAGTTAGCAACAGTTTTTAATGCACCTCCAAAGAAAAGATCTATAAGAATACCTTCTCCTGCGTGTTTAGCTCTTCTCTCTGTTTCTGTATCGTCAGGGTTAATTATAAGTTCTCTGAAAGCAGGAACATCTTCAATCCATCCTCCCAATTTTGTATTGGAGGCCATTGTAATAAGGTTGCCATCCCAAGGATCAAGACCAAGGGAATCAACTGCCATACCTCTAAATTGAGTAACAGCTTCATAACCAGTAGCAGCAGCACCTCCTGCAACACCACCTATAATCTTTGCTCCTTTTGTTCCGACAACAGGTTTAAGTGCTCTTGTCGATTTAACTCCTACTAATCTGCCTGGATTGGCTTTAGCAATCTGTGAGAATTTTTCTCCTGCCTTTGCTGCAAGGGGAATTTTGCTTGTCTTTAATGCAAAGTTTGCACCTTTTAATGCTTTAGAAAGTGCAATCCATTCCATTGCAAATTGTGTAATACCTGTACCTAAATTTTCTACACCTCTTAAAGCTGCTTCACTGTTATCAGCCCTTATAGGTTTCCACCCTCCTAATCCTATGATTGGTTTATCTGGTTCTTCTTTAGTTGTAGAAGTGCCTTTAGGTGCTATTCCTATTGCTTCCCCAAGGTAACGAGCAGAGTCGCTAGTCTCTTGAATTGTTCCAACGGCTGCATTATGAATTACCCGTGGAACTGTTTTTAATCCACCAACAATAAAGTTATCATCTTTATCTGCTTCAACTGTACGCCTTGCTGTTCTGTTGAGTTGACTAAGGAATCCACTAGGATCTTCTATTTCAGTGGAAGGGAGGATACCAGCATTAAGACCTCTGGTTTGAGTTTGTTCTTCGTTTAGATATTCATAGCCAGTAGAACCATCTTCTCTAGTTACAAATGTAAGTCCCATTTCAAGCTAAACCTGACGATGGATCTATGGTACTGGATTCTTGGGGTTGAAGCTCAATAATTTCTTTTGCTCTCTTTCTTGCTTCATCCATAAAGGGAAGATGTTTCTTATCTGTGTAGGAAGCCCATGCGTTAAATAATCCTTCCTTGTTATCATTTAACCAGGGTTCATTCTTGTAAATGTCGTAAGCAGCTTTTGCGTTTAAATTAATATCAAATAAGTCATTTGTATTATTTAACCAAGGCCATTTCTCTTTACGCCACGGCCCTAATTTTCCTAACATATTTATTTGCAGAGGCCCATAACTTTCATCTCTATCATTTAAGTCAGGATGGTTTCTAATACTGCGTGTTCCTGTTTCTGCCATAGCAATGGCAAGCATTGTTGTAAGTTCTTCTTCATCTTTAAAACCTGCTGAATATAAAGCAGTACCTAGTTCTGTTTGTCTTTGTTTTAAAGGTGTATTAGGTTCCCAAGCTCTATCAAATTTTGATTCTGCTAATGGTGTTAATCCTGAAGGTACTGTTTTTATATTAATTTGTGGAAGCATACCAGCTTGTAAGTTGCCAGCAATTAATATTTCATCTTCTCTGTTATTTATAAGTGCTTGATCTTTGTCGTTAATTACTTTCTTTGTAAAACCTTTTCTATATAAAGGATTAGCGACACCATCAATCTTTTGGATCAATCTATTTGTAATACTTTCTTCTAGTTCTGCTGGCATTGTGTTGCCTGTATGTACGAAATACTGTTGTCTAAAGAAATTAATAGGTGTTACTCCTGCCTTGTCTAAAATAATATTTAAGTCATGTGAATAAGGTATCCAAGGTGCACCTGCTTCTAGTGCATTAATTTGTTCTGCAAATACATATCTTTGATAGAGAGGACGTTGCCTTATATCTGAATTAAGTATTGCATTGTCAGCTTTTCTTCCTCTCTTATGTCCAATCTTATCAATGATATGCCAAGGAGTATCACCAAATAAAACTGATCTACCAGCTATAGGAGTTGCTTCTCCTGGTCTTAATGAAGGATCTATCCCTGATCCTTGTTTGTAGAAATGCTCTTTCGTTCTTAAGGCTGTCCAGTTTGAAACGTATTCGTTATTAAGATCTAATTCTCTGCCAACAGAGAAGCCTGTAATTCCAAAACCAATTCCTTTAAATCTTTGAGAAGCTTCTACTCTTGAGAACTCAGTAGCATTTGACAATGCCATTTGTTGTTTATCTGTATCCTCTGTAAATGTGGCTGGTAAAGATTGTAAATCTTGGATTGGTGTGCCACGACTTGTGTAAGAAGGAGATGAGAAAGATGTCCAATGTAAATTGTTTTGGATTACAGGATCTTTAAGTTGTGCTGCTTCTTTAATTAATAAATCAATATCTTCTTTCATCCTGTCTAAGTTTGCAGGATTTAGAAGTTCTCCTTTTCTTGCATATCTAAACCCATATCTTAAAGCAAGTCTTCTTTCGTCTTCTATGTAGGGATTGATAACAAGTTCACCTTCTTTTATCTTTCCATCTTTTACTAATTGTTCATAGTAATTCTTAGATTTTTCATAGTGTTCATTTGATTCTTTAATATTAGTTTCTGCTCTTACAAATGCTTCATTATCTGTCGCATATAATTCTCCGTCAGATGCTGGTGTATATGTAGTTCCATCTTTTAGTTTAATAGTTACATTCTTTTCTTTATTAGAGACAGTCATATCATCTGTATTAATTTCTATATTGCCTGCATTTATATTTTCAAGTCTTGTATGTAAAGCCAAGTCTCCTTCTAGTTTTAGTTTCCTTTGGTTAGCAGATTTCGTAACAAGGTCTTTAAGGTCTTTGTTATATACAGACCATAACTTTTCAAGCTTAGTTATTTTCTCTGAGTGACTTAATTTTTGATCTGCTAAGATTTGATTTGTTTCATCCATTGCAGGTTGCAATAATTGTCTAGCAGCTATCGTTTCATTTGTATCCATTATCCCATCTGCTGATCCACTAAGAGGAGATAAAAGTCCTGCACCTGCTGCTCCGTCTTCACCTAGAATTTCTGATGCTTGCTTATAAAAATTGGTAATGATTTCTTGTGATTGAGCATCTTGTGTTCTTATCTCGGCATCAACAAGACCCATCAAATATCTTTCCTGTTCTTTATTAATTAAGTTATTTCTAAATGCTGTTCTAATTTCAGCTTTTTTAAAGATGGGATTTACTCCTACTTTTCTAACAAAAACATCAAGTGTATCTGCTACTTCATTAAGATCAGCAGTCATTCCTTTCTTCAAGGAATTCATTCTGTCCTGTAAATGCTTTGTTTTTGTTTCACGTTCTAAAGGATTTCCTGTTGCATGAGGGCCATTTAATTCTTGATTCTTTTTATTGAACCAATCTGTCAATAATCTAAGGTCTGCATCAATAGTTACTTCTGTCGTTTTATCACCAGGAACAAGTTCAAAAGTATAAGGTTGATTTCCCTCTGCTGAATCTGAATCACTAAATTCTTTCAATGCCTTATTGAATTCTGCGTCAGCTTCTACTATCCATTTTCTAGTATTTGTTCTTTTATTACTAAGATCCATTGCATTTGCTTTATCATCACTGGCTATTTGAAATTGCTTCTCAGGGTTAGTGCCTAGTTTTGTATCTAATCCAGGTCTGTTTTTTTGTGTAATAGGGCCAGTCTTAGCACCAGCAAGTTCCTTATAAAGAAACTCTTGTACTTCTGCAAACTTTGCTTGGTCAAGAGTGCCGTCAGGTTTTAAAGAAACAGTGATTGCATAGCCTGCTAATGTTTCTATAAGTTTTTCATTAACATTGTTTAAAGTTTTATTCGTCATTCCTGCGTGTCTAACTTGATCTAATACACCTGTTAATGCACGACCACTTTTATAATCAGCACCTAAATTCTTTCTTTCTAAAATCATATTGTTGAGGTTTGTATTTAATCCCGACAACAATCTTTCATCTTGCTTTGCTGCATATTTAGAAGCTTGCTGACTCTTTATGTTTGCACTTGTATTAATCATTGCTTGCCGTAAGTCAAGCAATACTTCAGGAGATTTAAGACCGCCCCTGGAATAATACTCGTTTAATGCAATATCTAATTCACTAGGACTTCCATCTTCTGTATATGGTTTTAGAATTCTAATTTCACCGCTTATAGGTTCACCGTCAGGGCCAAGATCTTTGTAGTTAGCAATATAATTAGGAGCATTAGCTATTAACTGTAATCCTTGTTGATACTCTAAAGCTCTTGATAAAAAACTAGCGGCTCTTGGATCTACTGCTCTAAGAGTTTTATAGTTTTTATCTGCTAATGTTTGCTTCTCTATAGATAATTTTTCGTTGGTTCTATCTTTATCAGCTTGATTTAAAAGGTCATTATATTTACCCATTACATTTCCATTTGTCTCCCTTAACTTGATTGCTACTTCTTGTGCTCTTTTCTCTGCTGCTTTGTTTAACTTAGCCTGACTTTCAATAAAGGTAGAAGCAAACTGAGTAAGGTTTTGATTTAAGCTACTAAGATTGTTTGCTAAGTTTTCAAGATCACCACTAGGTTTTGCGACAGTAGATCCTTGAGGAACGACTGTTGGCCCTGGTGCTCTAGGTGTAGTAGGAGCAATAAAGGTACTAGCACCTGAAGCTTGAGGTTGAAGAGTTGGAATCCTTAGATCTAAACCTTGTCCAATAGCTGCAACGCTGGCTCCCATCGAAGGGCCACCACCTCTTTTCCTAGAAGTAGTTACGTCAGAAGAACCGAAAGAGAATTTTTTAGTAGCCATTATTTAACCTTAAATCCTTTTCCACTAAAGTTATAGCCTTGACCAGGCTTGTATATATTTGCATCCACCATAGCTGTGTGTGTGCTTAGTCCAGTAGTCGCACCACTCAGGCCAGCACTTAGGAAACCTATCATGCCTGGCCCTTTAACTTTTCCTCGCATCATTGGTTTTAAGGGGTCAAGGAACATTCGTTCTAAGTATGGCTGTTGGCTAGTAATTCTGGCAGCCCTCTCTATAGCTGCACCTCTCTTCTCTTGTTTAGCTGCTGCTCCTGAGAAGGCTAAATTCCTATCTGTTGCCCAATCAAATGCTGCTTTCTGTCTTCGATAGTCAGCCAGCAAACTACTTACGCTATTACCTACACGACCAGAGGCCAGTATTTCTCCACGACCTTCCAGAAATTCTTTTTGTGCTGCTTGTTTTTGTTGTGATGCTGCTTGTGATTCTTGCATCATTCCTAAATTTATCTGAGCAATTCTATTTTCAAAGTCTTCATTAGCTAGAGCTGTGGTTTGTGCGATGAGATCATCTTGTAAAACCTTTTGTTGTTGTTCTGCTGTTCTGTTGGCTGTGGTTTGTAATACTTGTTGATCGTATTGTTGTTGTGCTTGTATGTTTTCAAATTCTATCTGTGCGTTCTGTGCTCTAACAGCAGCCTGTTGCTGCATTATTTGAAGGCCAGCAGACATGACCCCCAAAACAATACTGACGGGATTGCACATAATTAAATCCTCACGAACTCATAGAACAAACGACCTTCTGGCCCATATTCTGAGT
>CETH01002732.1_pt1 | contig 13641 bp, 6 predicted proteins | sample 361461 | NCBI WGS metagenome assembly CETH01 (sample SAMEA2622695, study PRJEB7988) | marine metagenome | isolation source: saline water (ENVO:00002010), including
TATAGTGGCAATTACTGGGATTTTAGTTCCAGGTTCTACATCTGGCATCCATAGGGCGATGTGCATAAGAGCTGGCCCTGGATACCCTACATCTTGCTCACTGGGTGGTAAATCGACTTCGACGAAGTGTTCAGTAGGGCCACTCCAAGTATAGGGACCTGCTTCTGGCAATTGGCTGCGCAAGCCAGTCATATTGAGATCCATTTTGTAGCGTTGATCGACGGGTGTATTCCACCAGTCATCATCTCCTTCTCCGGCGATAGAAGGCCCTGCGGCAGTCCAAAGTGTGGAGAAAATTAGCATCAAAACGATAGCAACAACTGCAACTCCTCCACCGAGAAGGTAGCGTGAATCTAACTCCTCAAGTCTCCAAGAGAAATCAAAATTACTTCCGACAGAGTCTTGCATTATAGTGGCCTCCAAAACATCCTCATTGGAGTGACCATGGCCACAGCACTCCTCACTCATCACAGTTCCGACATAGGACTAGCAAATGAGATTGATGCTTCTTCGAAGCATCATGTGAAACTTTTAACTTCCAAATCAAGAACTATATGATCCCAATGTGGCGCATATGATTTTACTCTGACTTTATTCACTTCACAAATCTCTTTGAATGTGCTTAAAGATGAAATTTTTTCAATCGTATTTCTAATCCAAACATCGTGATTTTTTGATTTTGCAACACCATGAACATGTAAAATTCCACCTGATGATTTGAGACATTTTAATGCGATATCATAACCACTTTCTGCATCAGGTAACAGGCCAAGAATCACTCTATCAGCAATTCCTAATAATTTGCTTGTAGTAACTCTATTATCCCCCGGATGAATAGTACATCTGTCCTTTACATTATTTCGTTCTAAGTTCCATTCTAGCGAAGATATTGCATTAGCATTCCATTCACAACAGTGAATATGTTCTATTTCAGAATGTACAAGCATTGGTAATGTATAGTATCCAATCCCGGAGAAAAGGTCTACAACCGTCTCTCCTAATTTTCCAACCTGACCCATTCTTTTCCTCTCATTTATATTTCCTGCTGAGAACATACATTCAGTAAATCTGTAACCATAATCAATCTTATTTTCTTTTCGAATTACCCAATCATCATCACCTAGAAGAAGTTCAACAGTAGATTCTCTTTTTTCACCCACAATCTCTCCCATTCTTCCTAAACGTTCTACTCCAAGAGATTCAGCCACAATTTTCCAGAGATCCTTTCCTATATGTTCTTTCCAATTATCTCCATAGAAAGATTCTCTTTGTAGAATTACAGTATCATCAAACTTTTCCCAATGTTTGGGAAGCATGTCCAAGAGATCTAAATTCCCTCCTCTATTTTTCAGAAATTCACCAACTAATTCACGAAGTCGATGGTGTGGATCATGTCTGTGCATTGGTATGAGGGGGATGCATGTTAGATTCAGACTTATGGTAGATAGCCGCTCGTAAGAGGGTCATGCGCCGTACGGCAGTCTGCCTAATTCTGCTCTTATTTGTACAGATTGTATCGGCCGCACCCCCTCCAGGAGATCCTGAAGTTTCTAATCAGATCTGTTCTACCTGGGAATCTACAGAAGGAATTTGCGATGATTATGATTCAACATTGGACGCAACATCTACTGACGAATGGATCGAAGGACAAGTAATCATGTTGATGGATGGTGCATCGACAATAGAAATGAGTATTGATTTAGGTATTTTTGAATTGCCAAGAGATGAATTGGATTTAACCGATATTGATTTACAAGGTGACAGCAATCCTTCAGATGGAATACCAGCAGATTATATTCGGAATTATCGTAATTTGATACAAAGTGGTTCTTCGATAGAGGATAGAATGGTAGAATATGTTGATAGTATTATCCAACAAATTGTCGATGAAAATTTCCCAGGTGCAATCATTAGCCCGATTCAACCCACCTCAGAAATTTTATTTTTCAGCCAAGATCAAATTTCCTGTACATTTGATCCAGACATAGATTCTGCGGATGAAATTACAAGAAGAGAAAACAATCCTTTCTTCCCTCCAATTTGTTTACGATCAGTATTGACTTTGAACATTGATCCAACGAATGTTGGTATGGATCCTGATACAGGCGATGTTGATAGAATGATGGAGGGATTAATGGCTATGGGGGGTGAAGTAACTTCGAATTTCACAACGGTTGCAGCAGCGGGACACTATCTAGAATATGTAATGATACCACCAATTTATTCAAGCATAAATACAGTAAATTCTCCCGGAGAAAAATTTGAACTGGATAATGGAAAAAAAGGAGCTAGAGTTATTTTAGATAATTTAGGAGGCATCTCTTCTACACTTCCTACGTCTTTTGATCTGGTTGCAACACTTGGAAGTGGAATCGACATCCCATCCTGGCAGAATTATGCAGGACCTTCCTTCAGCCTAGAGTTATTTATTGATGTTAGAGATAGGATGAATAGTAGGATAGATATGGAAATTAGCATACATCATCTTAGCTCTAATACATTATCAGAATGGGGGCTAGATCTCGAGACCTCTACAATTAATCTTGATTCTATAACCTCAGATGGAATTAGAATGTTTGATTCAGAAATGAATATTGATGCTTCTGATATGCTAAATTCAATACCAATTGAATCACTTTCTGATACATTTACTGAAGCATTAGGTGTGGATGTTATGTTCCAAACACCTACATTTGCTCCTTCTGGTAATACTGGAGGGTTGATGTTTCAACATATTCCAGGGCAGACTTGTGAAGAAAATCTAGCATATAGGTACTGTTTAACTTCGATGTCAAGTACTTACCCAATTTTAATTCAGGCCAGTTCGATGCCATCTGAAATGCAGGTTTCCGACATTGTAAATGAATTGGTAAAACATGCAGAAGGAGACATTTCAACAATGGATTTTTCCATAATGAGCGATGAGGATTTGGCATCTTTGATGAGTGTTATTGACATTGAATTGGAGGTAGACTTGGGGTACTTACAAGATCTAATTCCTGAGGATTTTGCGGGTACAGATGTCAAAGTGAACATTAGATTGCCAGAATGGTTGAAGTCGTCAGGAATAGATCAAGATAGTATTGTATTCACATCTAATTTTGGTGAATCATCGATACAGGAAATCGCATTACAGGGGGCTCGACCTTACGACTGGAGGCATGCAATTTGTATTGATAGTGGTAGAGCAGGTGCGGGAGATCCTACTGAGTGCACAGATGCAAGTGAAGATCTAATTTGCGGTTCTAATGAAAAAACCTGTATTTCTTCCTTTAATCAGATTGATATTGAGAAAGTTTCTTTCAAAGAGACAAAATCTGCAATAGAAATAGATTTTTCATTATCTTCAACTATTGAATTGTATAGGTTAGGGATAGTCGAGGAAGAACCAAATATAGAAATCACACCAATACCTTCTGATATAATACACCGAATAATATCTATTGGGGACAGACGTGAAGGTGGCCTCTTAGAAGGCTCCGATCAGAAGGCAATTATTCCATTCTCAACGGGAGATTATGAGATGGAAATTTCGAATAATGGGTTAGCCGATCTTACATCAGTAATGGTAGAAGAGATTGAAGCATCTTTAGAACAATTAGAGACAATGGCACCTCAGCAAATAGTGCTAGATGGAAAAACATATTTTACAGAATTAAACATCAAAAATATCCCATTTAGTATAGAAATTCCAGATTTCGTCATGCCTCCGAACAGAGAGACAAGCGATTTAGATCCTGTAGAGGCAACCGTAAAAATCAATCAAGCAACACTTACTATTACTCTAAGAGGCGACGAAATTAGTGGATCAATAGGGTCAGCATCTTATGAGGCGGGGATTCCAAATAGATTTATTGAAAGTATTGAATCTTTATTAGGTCTAGAGTTAACAAGTACTGGGGTGAGTGTACCGGGCCTTTCTTTCTTTTCATATGTGCTGCCTATAATGGAACACACTACTTGGGGAACAATAAAATCTTCAGCTCGTATGGAAGTTTCTTTACCCTCAGAAATTAGAATAATTTCATTTGACTCGGAACTCAATCTAGGGACACTAATTGAGAAAGATGGGAAACAAGTCATTCAATATCGCACACCAGTTTGTCCAAACGCGGATACTTGGAATGAATGCTATTCTGAAAGAGATAAAATCGAATGGGAGGCAGAATTGAGTTGGATGTTGATTTTAGCAGAATTGGCTCCTTATCTACTAATTATATTGCTAATTCTCGCACAGTTTAGTTTCAAGAGAATTCGTAAGCGTGTAGAGGCTAAGAAGTCAACGAAGAAAACTTCAACAACCTTTGAAGAACAGTTACTTGAATTGGAATTTGCAGCACAAATGGGGGAACTAGATAAGAAAATTATAGTAGAAAAAGAGGAATTAAAGGAAGATTGGTTGAGATAGGGAAATTAATAGAATACCGCCATTTGTCAAATGTTCTGTCAGAGGTTATCTGATACTCTATCTATTGAAAAAAATGAAAATTCTCTCTGCTAATTCTTTTCCAATACCTGGTGTGCCTATAAGTTGCTCTTGACTTGCATTTTCTATACCTTTGATTCCGCCAAAGTGCCTTAATAGTGCCTGAATCTTCTTTGCTCCTAATCCTTCAATATCTTCTATGGGACTTTTCAATCCACCCTTAGAGCGTCTCTTTCGATGATAGGTGTTGGCGAATCGATGCGCCTCATCTCGGGCATGAACTAGCACTCTTGAAGCCCTATCAAGAATAATTGGATCCGTATCTATTCGCCAAAGCGTATCTTCCTTCTTTGCTAACGCAGCAACTGGAAAATTACCTGCAACGCCATTTTCTTCGAGCGTCTTGTATACATGAGAAAGATGGACCTCTCCACCATCAAGAAGCAAAAGATCGGGCCATTCATCTTGTCGTTTAAGCCATCTTTCTATTACTTCTTTCATCATTCTTATATCATCCATAACGTCTGTTTTTATACGATATGTGCGATATTCTTTTTTGGATGGGCGCCCATTACGTAGAACTATTGCAGCCCCCACTCTTTCATCCCCCCTCAATTGAGCCATATCAAAACATACGATATGATTTAGAGAGTCATAACCATGTAATCTAGCTGCTTCATCAGCCGCAGCTTGTTCAAGACTTCCAGAGCGTCTATTAGACTTATGATGGGACTTAATTTCTGCATTACGATCAGCCATTTTCCTCAACTTAGCATACTCCCCACGTCTTGGATTTCTAATTTCTACAGTATTCCCCCGTCGTTCATTTAACCATTTACTTAATTGATCAGATAATGGTGAAGGAACGAGCAACATCTTTGGTGGTCTCCTGTTAGAATAGTGCTCTGAAAGTACTAATGAAACAGAATCTGTAACGTCTCCACGATGGATTAGAGGATAGTTAACTTCACCTTGAATAACTCCATTTTTTGTATGCAGAATAACTAATACCGCATTTTCACCATTAGAAGCAAAGCCTACAGCATCACAGTCTTGATAGAATCTACTGTGAATAACTTGCTTTGATATGGTTGCATTTACTGTTGCAATCAGATCCCGCTTATTTGCGGCGGTTTCGTAATCCAATCTATCCGAAGCCTCATCCATTTCTTTTTGCAGATATTCAATTAAAATACTCGCATTTCCATCTAATATTTTGGTTACTGTTCTAACAATTTCCGGATAGCCTTCAGGATCTACACAGGGTCCTCTACATAGTCCAATATGTTTGGAAAAACATCCATTTTTCCCATTGCAATCCTTGTCTCTAATTCCAAATTGACTTCTCAGAAGTTGAATAACTCTTTTTGCCGCACCCGCATCTGGAAAAGGACCCCATCTGAGATCACCATCAGAAGGAAATCTCGTATAGAGAATTCTTGGAAACTCTTCGTTTGTCAGAGATATAAAAGGATATGATTTATCATCCTTTAATCTAGAATTATATCTTGGTTTGTGTTTCCGAATTAATTCTCTTTCTAGAATCAAAGCCTCGCTAGGAGATTGAGTGATTATGTATTCAATATCGTCTGAAGAAGCAACAAGTGCAGGTATCTTATCTCGGTCAGGTTTCTTTGAAAAATATGATTTTACTCGCGTACGCAGGTTAGTCGCCTTTCCCACGTACATTACCCTACCGTCTTCATGCCGGAAAAGGTAGACTCCGGACTTGTTTGGTAGGTTGAGAGAGGTTGAATCAACTGGCATTGGGGTAAATCGGTAAAGGTCAATGCCCATGAACTGATGGCCTCGCTGACGATGCGTGTTGAGCAATACTCAGAGTGCCATCCTTCTCCGAATATCTGAGTTTGGTGCTGAAATTGAGTCCTCTTGGGATGTACCCAGAGCTCTCTCTCTTCCAGGTTTAGCCGAGCATCTTGGCTTGGTTAGATCTGCAATACACAATCCCTTGAAAGAATTAGAAGAGATGGGCCTTATTGTAACTAGATTGGCTCATGTTATTGATGGAGGTTCTCGTAAGAGAACAGTAGTTCATCTAACATCACTTGGCCATGAAAGAGTAGAATCTATTTCTATTGATAATATTATCGAATCAAGAGGAATTTCAGTAGGTCCTTTACCTCAATCAATCAATCTAATAGGTCGAGAAGATATTGTGAATAGAATAGTCGAAAATATGTTTAATTATGGAAAGATACAGTTGAGTGGACTTCCCGGAATTGGAAAAACTAGTATCGCTAGAAAGGTGGCCGAGAAAGTAATGGATAAGGGCTGGAAAGTTTGTTGGTCTACTTGTAACTCAGACACAGATGTTTCTGTAATTGGGAGCGCATGGTTAAATGGAGAGTCACCAAGAGACCCTCAAGCAATAGCTTCAGTTGTTTGTAGCAAGAAAACACTTCTAATTTTGGATGAAGTTCAGGAATTGTCTGATAGACACACAGAAGCCATATCGGACTTACTTGAAGCATGTTCTAAAGAAGATATATCTTGTTTAATATCGGTAAGAGCCCCAAGTCCTTTTGGTAATATTGTTGGTTTTGATGAACTTCGAATAGAAGGATTGAAGATTAAAGATGCTGTAAATCTTCTTCCATCAAATATCGATCATCAATCAGCCCAAAAGATTGCCGAAACATTGGGTGGTCATCCACTTGCTCTTAAATTATGGAATCATGATGATGATATTCCTGAGAAAGGACAGGCAGTAACAGAATATGTACAAAAAACAGTTTTGAAGAGACTGAGTTCTGAAGCAAAATCCACTCTAGATGAATTGAGCCTCTCCCCTCTACCTCTTTCCTTTGATGAGATTAGTAATGAGGACGGTGCTTGGCATCTCGAAGAGTCTGCTGTACTAAGATGGATTGAGAATTTTATTGAACCACATCATTTGATACGTAATGTTAGGATTTCATTAATTGATGAACAGTCCATTCGTGCAATCCATAGGAAAAGTGCAATTTTTTGGGAGAAAAAAGAAGGTCTACGTGCACGTCGAATTGAGGCGCATCACAGACTTAATTCAGGGGATAATATAGACCCTGATTGGATAGTCAATATAGCCGAAAAATTGTCACAAGATGATAGTGCTGCCGCTGCCGTCTTGATTGAGGATGCATCGCTTTCTATTGGAGATGAAAAAATTCACTTTGCAGCAATAGATTTAGCTCTTGAACGTGGTGAACCTAAAGTTGCTGAGAGCCATTTAGATAATCTTGAAGAGAGTCCACAGAGTCTTGTTAGAAGAGCCCGTATTTCTAGATATAGAGGAGATAATAATGGTGCTAAAAAGGCAGAATCCAAGGCTATACAACATCTTTCTCCAGCAGAAAGAGTAAGACTTGAGATTGCATCTCTAGTTAGACAATATGACGACCGACTACCCGGTGAAAGTTCTACTATTGATATCAACCAACTTTCTGAGGTTGATTTTTCCATCATTCCTGATGCTGATAAATCAGCAGCATCATTATCACTAAATCTCTTACGACATGCATTAGCATTAGAGTCAGGTGATGTAGAAGCTGCTGCTAATACACGTTCATCTATTGCTACTGCACTTGGTGAAGATCATGCTCTATTATCTATAATTGATTTGAGGACTAGATTGTCTTTTGGAACACCTGATTCAATGGAAATAGCGCGTAAATACATAGAAAATGAGGAGAATATTATTTCTCGAACACGAGCAATATTATTTGCTTTAGAATCAAGTAATCCAGAAATTCCTCAATGGCTGAAAAATCAACATTCTATGCTATCTACAGAGTCTCTTCGAAAAGATATACCCAGTCACAGAAGACTAATTGCTCAATATTGGTACTGGAGAGGAGTATTAGAGCCCAATATGCGCCTGTCACATTGGAGAGAGGCAATTAATCGATTTAAATCAGCAGAATGTAGTAAGGCATCAAATGATCTATTGATCAAACTTTCTAGATCATTGTAGCCAATATCTTGTTGGTAATACGCTAATTTTTTGTAATCAAGTGTTAATTGATCGCATAACCATCTAGGGGGAAGTAATACAACAAGAAGAGAGGGCCGACAAACATGGGCGGGAGTGAGGAAGGCGTAGGTAGACGTGCTATTGCTATTGTAATTCTCTTGCTTATTTATCCTCAAATGTCTTTCTTCACTGAAGCTTTAGATTCTCGTTCAACTACTGTTTGGTCTGGTACGGTTAATCTCCCGGATGGTTATACGGTAAATTCTCAAGATATTTTAGTCGTACAGGAAGGAACAAACATTCAACTTGGAGATGACAAGCACATCCAAGTAGATGGTAGGGTAAATTTTCAAGGAACAGAAGATAACCCTATCACTATAGATTCAATATTTGGTAAACATGATGGTATTGTATTCAATCAATCAAGTCTCAATTTAGGATCTAGGATAGATAATATAACAATAGACGATTCGGAATTTGGAATTACGATTTATGCTAGCAATCCAATTATTAACAATGTACTCGTGAATAATGCAGACAGGGTTGCTATTGACTTATTTGACGGCGCTTCACCTCAAATATCGAATTTAACAATTAATGGAGGCGGCCAAGATATACATGGCTCATCAACAAGTTGGAGATACGGAATAGGCTTGTCAGTTGGTGCTAACTCAGCACCTGTTGTTGACGGATTAATCGCAAACGGACTTATTACTAGGGGTCTAAATTACTGGGGGAATTCAGGAGGGATTTTGTCAAATCTCCAAATTTCTAATGTAAGTGGTGCAACTATGTCAATACCTGCTGGGATTTGGATTGAGGACTCAAGACCACTAATTACGGGTACTCAAATCAGTAGATCAGACAATGGAATCTATGTTCGGCATATAACACAGAACTGGCTTACTAGACCTAATTTTAATGATATAATTATTGATGATAGTATGTATAGAGGTGTGATGGTTGAGCAATATAATCATAGCCAATTTTCTAATCTACCTGCTCATGCTGCATTCCAAGATTTGGTAATAAGAGGAACAGGAGGACCTGGAGCAAAAACACCAGGTCTTGGTTTTGCTGCGTTTGAAGTGAATACAAGTGGTGTAATTATTGATAACGCAATAATAGAAGATAATCCTGTGGTTGGATTCAAGGCTTATCTTATTGGTTCTTCAACTATAATCAATGACATGTCACTTGATAATAATGGCAAACCTTCTCTATCGACTCCGATTAATGATCGTGCAGGTATATTTCTGCGTAGTGTAAACTGGGCTCCAGTAATGAATAATTTAGTAGTTACAAATTCATCAGGATCTGGTGTTTTGATGTGGAAAGGTGGAATAATAGGAAATGATTGGTTATTGGAAAATAATGGTGGTAGTGGAGCAGATTTCCGTGAGTTTCATCCAGATATCTCTATAATACGTAGTAGAAATAATGCAGATCACGGCGTTTCAGTCCGAGATTCAAGTAATGTTGAGTTAGAATATATTGAAACTATGAATAACGGCATTGGAGCAACAATGCCTCAGTATGGCTCAGGCATATGGTTCGATGAAGCTAACGATATTATGAGTGGTGGTAAGAATGTGACTTGCTATAATTGCTTTTCAATCAATGACCAGTACGGAATTGTTGCTCGAAATAGTGTAGATTTACAACTTCTTTCGGTAGAAGTTCACAATCCCATTTCAGGGGCAGGTCTAGATATTGATAATAGTGGTATTTCTAATGGTGGGAATGTAGTAATTGATGATCTGAGAATTAATATTAATTCTAGTGAATATGGCATTAAGATGAACGATGTAAATGCATTAATTTCAGGTTTAGATATCTCAGGTGCAAATGGGGGGGTATATTGGAGCGCAGGTGATGCAGTTTCTTCTTTAATCTCAAATAGTGTTATTTCCGGTGTAGGTGGCACTTGTTTTGAAATAATTAATCACTATGAATTAATAGCCTCAAATATTGGATTAACCTGTGAAAATGGTTCAAAACCAAATATTGATTCTAGTTTTGTTAATTTTACTAATTCAGGTTTCATTACAGGCACATCCTTTGAGTCTACTTTCCACCTATCTTCTGATAGTCATTTGAGATGGATTTCTTCAGGCCCAATTGATACACCTACCTTTGATTCTGATTCAAATATATTTGATGTTATGTGGTTTGTAGAGGTTCATGTAATCAATCAAATAAATCGTAATATTCCATTCGCCCAAGTGAATCTTTCTTTTGACGAGTGGCAATCACCATTTAATCAAACCTTACCATATATTGGGATTGGAAATTTTGGGCCATTCATTAACCAAAGATGGACTCCTGTAGAAGGATGGTCAGACCCAAATAGAGTTTTCGTTGGTTGTGATTATGACGGAGTTCACAATGATACATCCGGATTAATTCTCAGTGATGATTTACAGATAATTTGTAGACTTGAGTTACAAAATCAGCCCCCATTTATCATATGGAAAACCCCTGAAGATGAGTCCGAATTCCCCAGTAGATCAACAATCGATCTAGACGCAATATCATCTTGGGACCTAGATAATGATACCCTAAGTTATACTTGGACGAGTGATATAGACGGAGATCTATATTTGTCTTGCACGGGTTCCTCTTCAAGTTCAAATAGTTCAGATAATGGATCATTCCTACGTGTAAATGATCCACCATTCACCATAGATGGTTGCCTGTCAGATGGTAATCAAGAAATCACTCTTGAAGTATGTGACAATCAAGGTAATTGTGTTTCTGAGACACGAACAATAGAACTCTTCAACAGGCCACCTTCTCTGTCTGTATCTACTTCTCCAGGAATTTCATCATGGGGTATAATGCATTTAGGAAAGACCGCTAATGCAACAATTTCGTTGAATGGAAGTAGCGATCCTGAAGACGATCAGTTAAGCTGTTGGATAGAGACAACATATGGATTTTCAACAACACAAGAAGGAGATTGTCCGATGTTATTTGATATTGGATTCCCGGGTGCCCCTAATGAATTCATATTAACTGTTTATTTATCTGACGGGAATAATCCGGCCGTAACTTGGAGTTTTACTGTAAGACTGTTTAATGAGGTACCAAACGCTAAATTTGATATTTTACGAGCTGGAGATACTTCGTCTAACATAGTGACTCTTGATGGCACTATGGTTGTAGATCCGGAAGGAGATAGGGTAAGATATCAATTTTGGAGTGATATTGATGGATTGCTTGCTGAGGGAATGACCCCCGTAGATCTAGTAGAATGGCAAGGATGGCTCACTAAAGGAATTCATACGATTACAATGTATGCGAGTGATGATAGAAATGGACATTTGAATACATGGACATCAGAATCTAAGGCAATTTCTGTAAATAATTCAATTCCGGTTGCAATAATATCTAATCCTAATGATGGAATTTTAACTGATTCAGGCACTTTGCTTAGATTTGATAGTATAGGGTCTGGAGATTGGGATTTGTCTTGTGGTGATTTACCTAACAATGGTGCTGGATATATTTGTAATCCTTCTAGCAATTCAAGTACAGACTTAGTTAGTGTCATATGGGAAAGTAACCGTCTTTCAGAGCCTTTTGGAATGGGGTGGGTCGTAGAAGTCAGACTTCCAGAGGGATTTCACACAATAACGATGACTATCGATGATGGTTCTGGCAATTCAGATTCATATTCTATTGATGTTAGAGTCGATGAATCCGCTCCATTATTGTTACTTGACTCTCCTATACCTGATGCAGAAGTTCTTTCTAATGCACCGGTACTCTTTGATTTCCGCCGTTCTTTTGATCCAGATGGAGATACTTTCACAGTTAGTGTTTATTCCGATCTCATGTTGGAACCAGTTCTATTTGAGAAAAATACAGACTACTGGTACAATGACTACTTGCCTGCTGGCAACCATGAGTTAACGTTCGAACTTAGAGATAGTACGGATAGAGTGAGAATACACAAACAAATCCTCAATGTTATGGAAACTGCTCCAATTGCAGTTATTGATGGGATAATTGATGGCCAGTATATTCCTCCAGGAACTACACTAGTTTTAGATGCCTCCAAATCATATGATTATGACGATGATATTGTGCTATTCCAGTGGACAACTGGAGATAGTACGTTCCTTGGAGATCGCGAAATTATTGAAATAAATTTGAATCCTGGTGCCGTACGTTTAGATTTGTTAGTAAAGGACTCTCGTGGTGCAACTTCTACAACTTCAGTCAATCTTACTATTGGGTCTTCTAGCCCCATATTATCCGAATTAACTATTATTCCGAATTCATTGATCTCAGATGAACCATCTTCAGTAATTGTAACCGTGTTACTAGATGATCCAGATGGAACAACATCAGAAGTTAGTGGAGAAATGTCTGCAGGAGGAGATAAGATGTTACTAAACTTCAATGATGAAGGCATAGATGGTGATCAAATTGCTAACGATGGAATTTGGACGTTTAGGGGTATTTGGCTAGTTTCTAATAGTGATTGGGCATTAGTTAAGATTTGGGCTATAGATGGAGATTTTGTCAGTCCAATGTTGACTGAGAATGTTGAAGTCGAAGTTCCAGAATCTCAGTCCTTAGTTGAATGGCTTTCCAGTAGTGGATTACCATATCTAGTTATTATAATGATTATTTTCATAGTCGCTGGAACTATTTGGAATAAGAATAGAAAGGATGCTATTCGAAGAGATCTTGAGATGATTGAGTCATGGTCTACGTTCGATTCAAGAGAATTAGATGATGATTTTAATGCCGACTAAAAATTGTTGGGGGTGTTATGGCCCTAACTCTCAAGGATCAACCAAAGGTTCAGACTAGTATTCAGTTTGATAATGAATTGGTGGTTGTTAATGAGAATCCTGAAGATTCAGAATACGACCAAGACGATTCTACTTGAGAATCTACTCAGGGCCCCAAGACGTGATTTGTCGAGTCAGCCCTAGCCTGTGGGTGAAAAGGAATCTGAGATTTAGCAATCCATCTCCCCAGGTGTTGATTTCAGCCTCTCCAACTCTCGGCCGGTAAGGAACACTGACTTCCGCGGTCTTCTTCTTGCCAATGTAACGGCGAGCACGAATTTTGAATTCTTGAGAAAGAGGCATTCCATCATGGCGAGGTCGGACCCTCTCATCCTCGAAAATTGACTTGCGGAATACCCACATTCCACTCTGTGAATCATGGATGCCATACCAATACAGGACCTTTGCAGTAGTAGATAATACCCAATTTCCAA
>CETH01184524.1_pt1 | contig 13625 bp, 10 predicted proteins | sample 361461 | NCBI WGS metagenome assembly CETH01 (sample SAMEA2622695, study PRJEB7988) | marine metagenome | isolation source: saline water (ENVO:00002010), including
TCCTGCGTCAATTCAATAACCGTGTTGCACTCAGCTCCTGCAACCGCCCCTCGATTACTTGCCAAGTTAGAAAAAGGTTATGATATGGTAGTAGGAGCGCGGAGCGCTGGCTCTCAAGCGAGTCTCGGTCGTGGTCTGGCGAACGGCTTTTATAATCGGATAGCTAGCTATATGACTGGTCACTGCATAGAGGATCTTACTTCTGGATTTCGGTTGGTTAAAAACGAAAGGTTTAAGGAGTTCATTTATTTGCTTCCTAACGGCTTCTCCTATCCGACCACCTGTACCATGGCTTTTTTTCGTGCTGGTTACGCTGTAGCTTACGAACCTATTCATGCCGGAACACGAATTGGTAAAAGTCACATTCAGCCACTGAAAGATGGAATACGTTTTCTATTGATTATATTCAAAGTTGGCACGCTATACTCTCCGCTCAAACTTTTTGCGCCTATTGCAGTTGCAGCCTTCGCATTAGCTTCTGTTTGGTACGGTTACACCTTAGGTACGGTAGGGCGATTCACAAATATGAGTGCGCTCTTGTACACGGGAAGTGTGATGATATTTCTTATGGGGCTAATATCCGAACAAATAACTTCGTTAATGTATAAGGATAACGAGTAAGCATCTGTGATATTGTTGTGGAGTCGATAGAGTAGTAATACTGCAGCCTCGGCTGGAGGGTTATTGTCTACAGAAGTTATCGGAACCCCATATTACCATAGAGAAGGCAGATAAATTGTTAAATAGCCCCCTTGCGCGAGCCACAGTTAAAACTAGCTTTGTTCTGGGTCTACGTCTTTTGGTGCAAGGTGGGACATTACTTTTAGTTGCCAGGATGTTGGGGCCTGGCCAGTTTGGAATATACGCGGGTATAACAGCTTTAGCCGTTCTCATGGGTTCGTTTTCTAACTTTGGCACTCAGCTTGTATTGCTTGGTGAAGTCTCAAAAGGTGAAGTTCGGCGGGATCAGGTACTGAGCTATGCTGTGCCCACCACGCTGGTTAGTGGTAGCGTGCTATTCTTATTCTACCTGCTGCTGTGCTTATTTCTGTTTGAAAGTGGAGCATTGTCGCTGCAAGTATTGGTGTGTATTGGCTTTGCAGAAATAATTATATTGCCACTTTTTTTACTGCCTGCCACCGAAAAACTTGCGCTGGGGAAAACCGCCTACTCCCAGCTACTTCTTGTTCTCCCACTAAGCTTACGCACTCTTGCAGCCGGAGTAGTTTTGATAGCTGGTACAAGCCACCCACTCATCACCTTTTCTTGGCTTTATTTAGCTACGGCAATATTAGCGCTAGGTTTTATAAAGTTAACTGACAGTGATGCGTGGCTGGCACCGGGGCGGTGGAGGCTAGCGAGAATACAAGAGCTTAAGCACAGCGCGGGTTATGCTGTCTTGTCTCTGACGGCCCTTGGGCCTAATGAGCTGGATAAGATGCTGGCGGTCAAGTTGCTACCTCTGGGTGCCAGCGGACTTTATGCGGCTGCATCAAGGGTGGTGGGGGCCGTAACTCTGCCTGTTATAGCTTTAGTGCTTTCCGCCTTACCGCGATTATTTCGAGAAAACACAAGTTCCTCCTTGCAATCACGAAGATTGAATCATTGGGTACTAGGTTCTGTATTTGTTTATAGCGTTGTTTTGGCAGGCGGTGTGTGGGTTTTCGCTCCCTTAATTCAAAGGTTATTTGGCGATGCCTATACTGGTATGGAGTATTTTTTGACATGGCTGTGTATTGCTGTACCAGGAATGTCACTGCGCATAGGTACAGCTAGTATTTTAATGGCTATGGGACGTCCGTGGCAGCGGGCATCGCTTGAGCTATTTGGAATGGTAAGTTTGGTTTTTTCAGCTTTAATCTTCTTCCCAGCATATGGGCCTATCGGTATGGCGTGTGCGCTAGCAGTATCTGAGTGGGGAATGTTTATTGTTGGTTATATATTGATAGAGGTGGCTCAGGATCGCCTTAAATAGTATTGACTTGGGTGATATTTATATTCTGATTAGGCTGGGTATGCTATATGGGTATGCTTTGTGACTTGGCACCAATATCGGTGGTTATTACGACGTTCAACGATCTGGATTACTTAGGTCAGGCAATAGAATCTGTCTTGGAACAAGATCTTGTTCCAAGACAGATAATAGTTGTAGATGACGGCTCCCATCAAATGGGTGCCGAAGGAATTGTAGATAAATACGCTTGTAATGATAAGTCAGTGCATGTGACATACTTCAGAAAAGATAATGGAGGTGCCTCTAGTGCAAGGAATTTAGGGATTAGAGAATCAAGTTTCAGGTACGTTGCCTTTTTGGACGTTGATGACCAGATGTTGCCTAGCAACTTGAGTGAAAAATATAATTTAATTTCCAGTCTAGATGATGGTTATTTTGGTGTCTATGGAGGGGCCCTCAGATCCACTGGAGAAGAAGAAGTTTTTGCGGATATTGATGGGGTTGTTGGTGTTGAGATAATTGATTGTCAGGTAAAGGGTATTCCAGGGGGGGCGCCATTTTATCTTTTTAGTAAAGACGCGTTAATCAGTGTTGGTGGCTTTGATGAAAGTCTAAAATGTAATGAAGATCATGATCTGATAATTAGGCTTTTAAAATCATCAAAAAAATGTAAGGGGAGCACTGGAATCGGGTTTTATAGAAATATAAGGATTGGATCCTTGTCAAGGCCAGTTGATCCTTTTAAGAAGTTTGGTTGTGTTATGCTTTTTTTGGATAAGGCTGAAAGAAACGAGTATTATGAGTCTGGCATATTAGGTTATAAAAGAATGGATGCCTACTTAGCTCTAGCTAGAGAACTGTTCGTAAAAAGAAGGGTTGTGCAGGCGTTTAAATTTTCTAGAATGGCTTTTAAGCATAGTAAGCCTGTAACTGTGCTACAGAAGAGTGTGTATTTTTTTTCTTTTTCTTTTTTGGTCAATTGATTTTGTCTGTTTCTGTTGTATGGATAGGTACTGTGTGCGTGGTGTCCTCATGGTATGTAATAATCTAAACTAATTTAACCCTTTGATCGGTATAGTGATATGTACCTTTCTTTTATTTTTTCTTCACAAAAGTTATTTACTGCAGTTGCTCTTGCATTTTTCTGCGATCTATAGAGATTAGTGGTCGCAGCCTTATTTATTAGTTCAATAAATAAATTCTTGTTGTCTTTTTCACAAAGCCAGCCATTTGAATTGTGTAATACTATTTCTGGCAGCGAAGAACAGTCTGTTGCAAGTACCGGAAGACCACACGCCATAGCTTCAATTGCAACAAAAGGCAATCCTTCGCTCCTCGTAGGCAGCAGAAATATATCTGATTTCTGCATAGCTTCAATCACTTCTTTCTGGTTTATCCTTCCAAGGTCGTACATGTTTCCTGGCATGTCAGTCTTACTTTTCTCGGCGGCTGGGCCACCACTGTAGTGGAGCTCAAAACCATTACCCAGTTCACGCATGATGGGCGCAAGCAGATCGACACCTTTGCGGGCCATCCAGCTCCCCACATAGAGCAGCCGGAAAGGCTCGCCTGGTTGGCGTACCCGGTTTCCTGGCCGGAACAGATTAGTATCGATCCCGTTATAGATGACTTGCATGGGCACGTCACACAGGGTTTTTCTGGCCATATCGGCAACAAACTGGCTGACGGCAGTGACATGGTTGGCGCGGCGCAGTACACGCCGCTCATTCGGAGCGATCCACCACTGGTGGTAGGCGGCACGCAACCAGCCTTTGTAAGGGCGCAAGGCCGGGTCATGGATTGAGTGGTGCAGGGTTGCTACAACCGGCAGGTTTTTTGGTAGAAAGCGGCTGTGCAGCCAGGTGTTTACATGAGTAACGGTGGCCCATTCGGGTGGTTTAGGTATAGCAACAGTCCACGGGGCATACTCAGCTCGTAGTGGCAGCCAGCTAATCGCGGCTCTGATGCCTCGTTGGTTCAAGCCTTCAACAAGGCGTTCAGTAAATACGTCTGTGCCGGTGCCGGTACGAACCGTGGGAAACCAGACTGCTGGTGCTTGATGATTGGACATGATCAGTGCTCAATTCGATAGATCAAGGTCGGGATAATACGACGTAAAGGCTTGAGAGCGACATCTGGCATAGCTCGTAGCCAGCGTGTGGCGCGCGCTTCAGGGTGTTCAATATCGAAAGTTTCTCGCCACGCCTGTACTGATAAGTTTTGATATTTGAATCTTGTTTGTCTTAGCATCTCTTCCAGCTCGGGTAGCTGCAAAGGTTCACAGTCGTATAGCTGCCCTCTGCCCATCACCCGTAAATATGGAGTGCGCAAAACTCGGGGCAGCCAGCTCAGGAAGGCTAGACGGTAATGCGGTTCGATCACCATCCAGCGGTTAGGGACGGCTAAATATCCTTTGCCATCTTCTTTCAATACTCGATGAATCTCTTTCAGGTGCCCGAGCTGTTCAGGCTTGTCACCGACATGCTCAATTACATGGTTGGTGATAACGATATCAAAATAAGAGTTATCAAAAGGAAGTTCTATACTATGGACGTCGATGTATTTATAGTTGCCATGAACTCTACGGTTATCTTGTACGTCCACTGCAGTAACTTCGCATGCTATCGATGGGTGTGTTGCGAAGTAATGAGATATGCCACCTGAACCACAACCTATTTCCAGTATCTTTAGTCGCGTGTTACAGGGCTTTAGGTCAAGAAGTCTTTCAATTTTCAAAGCTTTAAGCTTCCTGGATTCAAGATCTAGTACCGCATGCGCCTGCCTTTCTGGGGAATTGTTCATTTTTAATTTTACTGTATGAGATATGAGGTCAGTATCTTTTTATCTTCCGTACACGTCGCCAAGCCTGACTATATCGTCTTCGTCAAGATAACTACCTGATTGTACCTCAATCAATTCAAGATCCATCTTTCCAGGGTTCTCCAGTCGATGTGATTTTCCAACAGGTATGAAAGTAGACTCGTTCTCTGATAAGAGGAATGTTTTATTTCCAATCGTCACCCTGGCAGTGCCACTTACCACGATCCAGTGTTCTGCCCGATGGTGATGGAGCTGAAGTGAAAGACTGGCTCCGGATTTTACAGTGATTCTTTTTACTTTGTATCTCTTGCCTTGATCGATGCTTTCAAAGTAGCCCCATGGACGAAACGATTTGGGATGTTCACGTTCTTCCTTGCGATTGAGCTCTTTCAGGCGGGTCACGAGCTTCTTGATGCTTTGGTCATGATCCCTGTGTGCGATCAAGACCGCGTCCTTGGTTTCGACGGCTATGATATTGTCTACCCCCGAAGCCGCAATCAACCGTCCAGTTGAGTGAAAATAACTATTGGAACAGTCCATTGCCAGAGTGTCACCGAGTAGGAGATTGCCATGCTCGTTCAAGGAACCGTTTTCAAGCAGGGAATTCCATGTCCCCAGGTCGCTCCATTTGGTATATAACTCTACAGTTGCAGCATTATCAGTTTTTTCCATGACGGCGTGGTCGATTGAGATCGAAGGGCATCTCAGGAATGCTTCCTGCTGCAGACGCTCAAACTCCATATCTTGATGGACTTCTTTCATGGATTCGGTGCAGGCATCCAAGACTTCTGGAGCATGCAGTTGCAGCTCCTTGAGGTATATGCTGGATCGGAGAACAAAAATACCACTGTTCCAAAGGTGATTCCCATTTTCAATCAGCTTTGATGCGGTGTCTCTGTCAGGTTTCTCAAGAAAACGCGTTACTTTGAAACAACTCTCATGCTGGATTTTGGCACCTTTCTCAATATAGCCATAGCCGGTTTCGGGTGATTTAGCCTCTATGCCGAGGGCGACCATCATGCCTTGGCTGGCGAGCGGCTTCGCCTTCGATACGGCATTGCGAAGTGCGTCAGGGTCTGTGATCGTATGGTCTGCGGGGAGCACCAGCAGAAGGGGATCCTTCCCTTGCTGAATTGCATGCAATGCGGCAAGCGCTATTGTCGGGGCCGTGTTTCGCCCCTCAGGCTCCAGCAATATCCGTGCTTTTAAATTGATTTGCCTGGCTTGTTCTGCTGCTACAAAGCGGTGCTCTTCATTGCAGATAATCAGGGGTGGTTCATCACAAACCGTACGGGCTCGTAACAGGGTTTCCTGCAGCAGCGTTTTGTCAGAACTCCCCAGCCTCAGGAATTGCTTCGGGTATTGGGAGCGGGATAAGGGCCAGAGGCGTGTGCCGCTGCCGCCAGCCATAATTACAGGTAATATCTGCATGTCCTACTCCCCTGACTCCAGACTGGTGAATCGTACTGCGTCTCGTACCTTTTGACCAAATACAGGCCAGGTAAACCCCTCTGCAAAATGGCAGCTGGACGACTTCCAGTCGAAGCTGGTTTCCTTAAAAATTTCGATTACCCCATTGACCAAAGCGCTGTAGTCGTCGCGTGTAGCCAGTTTTCCTGATTGATTGGGAGAAACCGCATCCACCACTCCGCCATTGGCGAAGGCAACAGTGGGCAGGCCGTGAGCGGCTGCCTCAATGGCGACCATACCAAAGCCCTCTGGGTCACCTTCTATGTAGATGACCGGGAAAATATGTACATCTGCCACTTGGTAAGAGGTTATAAGCTCCTGTTCGGAAATTCGGCCAAGAAACTTTATATGGTCAGAAACTCCGACTTTCTTTGCCTGTTCCATGATCTCCTCAACCGTTTGTATACCGGCACCTAGAGAATCTTTGGGAGTATCACCAACGACCACCAGGATCGTACTTGGCTCTGCCTCTATGATGCCGGGAAGAGCCTGCTCTACAAACTCGCGTAAGCCCTTGCGTCTGGTGAGGCGGCCAACGGAAAGCAATATTTTTTTGTCTGCAAGCCCATGCTGTTCCTTGAAGATGGCGATGGACTCGTCGGATTGGGATGCTTCTGGAAGGCTGACCCCGGGATGGACAATGGTTGTCTTGTGTGCAGAAATGCCTGTGGCAAATGCCAGTGCCTGCGTAGGGGAGCTGTTGACAAGAATGTGATCCATCTTCCGGAAGCAGGGCGTCCATAGGCGCTGGTAGGTTTGGCTTTTTACTATGATGTCGAGACCATGTAGGTATGCAGCAGAGCGGGCTCCGCAGAGTTTGCTGGCCAGCCAGGCAATGGGAGCGGTGAGGCCGCTGCCAGCTAGAATGACATCTGGTTTCCAGCGTATTGCCAGCCACAGTGCTTTGAACAGCGTAACCAATAGAAACAGTGGCAATGGCTTGAGGGGGGCTTCTGTCAGGACCACTTGCTCTGGTTTCAGTGCTGCCGAGCCTGTAGGGCCGATGACTTTTACTTCGGCATTCTTCGACAGCTCATCGGCCATATGCCAGTTCAGGCGCTCCATTCCACCTATCAACGGGGGGAGGTTGCGAGTAATCAATAGAATGCGTGGCTGGGTCATGGCTGTTGATCTTTTTCATGCTGCTGTCGCAGCCATTGCTGGCCAGCGGTAGTCAGACGGTAGCGTTGCTGGCTGCTGTTGGGTTTGTCGGGAATGGTCATTTCGATCAGGTTGGCTTCAAGAGCTGGGTCTATATAGCTTCTACGCACATGGCGTCGATCATTTATTTTGAGGTGTTCTCGCAATTGTGCATTGCTTAGTTGCTCGTATTTCTCCAGTTGCTGCAACACTGCTCTGACTGGGGGTGTAACTGGGGGTGTAACTGGGGGTGTAACTGGGTCGATGGCTCGTTCCGGCCGGGCCACCACAGCCCGAAACTCATTGCCGTTGCGGTGATCCTGCAATTCGATGTGCGGCCAGGCTTCCAGTGCGCGGTGTACACCGCTGCCGAGGCCTCGGTAGGGGAGCAGGTGCGCAGCGTGATCGCTCAGTACCGGGTTGCGGCGCTTGGTTTTGCCTTGTTTGATTTCGTCGGTGGTGATGTTGTCGGGCAGGTGGCCGGGGCTGATGATTTCAATGCGGTCGCGGAATACCAGAATCCGGATCGAGGCACTGTCGAAGTAGTCGCGGTGCATCAGCGCGTTGACCAGCAGCTCCTCGATGGCGACCGGGGGCACTTCCAGTTCGCCCAGGGTATTGAAGCCCCGGCCATTCTGCACATGGTGCAGATTGCGTTTGATAAAGGAAAAACTGCGTTGAAACTGCTCCTGCAGGGTGCCGTAGATATCTTCGCTGTCCAGGTAGTTTATATCGGCAATGGAGGTGCCGGGGAAGGCGACGGCTTTGATGATGCACACAGGCAGCCAGCGTTGAGGTTGCTTGCCAAACAGCAGCACACCCGCGACGGTGAGCTGCTGCTCCTTGGCCAGTCCCATACTGGCGAGTGTGGCCGCCAGCTTGCTGGAGTCAGCATCGTAGTTGTAGCGTTTCTGGAAGTAGGCGTTGAATGCCTTCTCGTCCAAGTCAGCCAGGGTGCTGTCGGGGATCGGCAGGGTGTCGGCTTGGATCAGTCCGGCATTGAGGAACATGCGCTGCATTTCTTCGCGGGAGGTGACGTGGCGTTTGTCCGCGCCGTTTTTCACCCATACCCGGCCTTGCAGATCCATATAGGGTTTGTTCAGACCGTTGGGTACGGTAACCACTATGAGGACGCCCTGATCGGTAACGATGTTCTCCGTCAGCGGGTGGATGGGCGGGCGTATGTTGTTGGATGCGGCGTTGCTGAGCTGCTGGTTGAACTGGCGTACTTGATCGGGGGGCAGGCCGATGATCTGGCCATTGTCAGCAACCCCGATAAAAATGCGGCCACCGCCATTATTGGAGAAGGCGGCCAACTCTGCTGCGAGACTGTCCAGGCGTGATATTTCACGCTTGAACTGGTGCTTGCTGTCTTCACCGCTGATGAGGATCCGTTGCAGCTGCTGCGCATCCATCACTCTGCCTCCCTGCTCACGCCAACACCACATTCCTTCCAGCTTTCATCCGCCCGCGCGTATCCACCACCAACTTCGCGTTGTACGCCAGCGCATCGTAATCAAACGCATCATGGTCGGTGGCGATGACGATGCAGTCGTAGTCACTGATGTTGTCTGCTGTCAGCGGTACTGATGTCAAGTCAAAGTGGTAGTCCCGCTTGCGCGGAAATACCGGGACGTGGGGGTCGGAGTAGGCAATGTCGGCGCCTTTTTCTTCCAGCAGCGACATGATCTCAACGGCGGGTGATTCCCGGGTATCGTCGATGTTCTTCTTGTAGGCCAGCCCCATGACCAGGATGCGGCTGCCCTTGATGGCCTTGCCGTGGTCATTCAGGGCATCGGCTACCTTCTGCACCACCCAGTGGGGCATGTAGTGGTTGATTTCGCCTGCCAGCTCGATAAAGCGGGTGTTGATGCCGTACTCCTTGGCCTTCCAGGTCAAGTAGAAAGGGTCTATGGGAATGCAGTGGCCGCCCAGGCCAGGACCGGGGGTGTAGGGCACGAAGCCGAAGGGTTTGGTAGCGGCAGCCTGGATGACTTCGTGGATGTTGATGCCTATCTTGTCAGCGACAATTTTCATTTCGTTGACCAGGCCGATATTGACCGCCCGGTGAATATTTTCGAGCAGCTTGGTCATCTCTGCCACGCGCGGGCTGCTGACCGGCACCATGGTTTCGATGGCGTGGGCGTAGAGGGCTTCGCCGAGCTGCAGGCAGCGTGGTGTTGCGCCGCCGATAACCTTGGGGATCTGCGCGGTGCTGTACTGCGCATTGCCCGGATCTTCGCGTTCAGGCGAGTAGACGAGTGCGCAGTTGTCGCCCGGCGTGAAGCCGGCGCACTGCAGACGCGGCGCCAGAACCTCCTCGGTTGTGCCGGGCCAGGTCGTGCTTTCAAGGCTCATCAGCTGGCCTGGGCGCAGGTGCGGCAGGATGCTGTCGACGGTTCTTTCGACAAAGCCGAGATCAGGCTGGTGATGGCTGTCGAGTGGTGTGGGCACGCAGATGATCTGTGCGTCCACCTCGGTGCTGCGTGCAAAGTCGCAGGTTGCCTCGAAGCCGGCCTCGCGGATGCGCGCGATGGTGTCGGGCTCAATGCGTTCGATGTAGCTGAGGTCGCGGTTTAGCTTGTCTACCTTGACCGGGTCGACATCAAATCCGATCACCTTGATACCAACGTCGGCAAAACGAATGGCCAGCGGCAGGCCGACATAGCCCAGACCGTAAATGCCAACAACGCAGCTACCGTCGCGAATACGTTGCGCGAGGGTGTCCAGTGAGGCTGTTGCGGTGGTTGGCTGGGACATTGAGCAGGCGATCCTTGAGTCTCATGGTGGGCGCAAGAATCATTGCAAATGGCAGCACTACTAGCAAGGCGCAGGTATGAGTATTGGGCGCTTGCTTACGCTTTTGGCAGGTGTCCGCACAGCATGGTTTCACCCTTCTCCCACAACCGCCACTCCCCAGTCTCATACGCCTGCCACTGCTCATTGCTGGTCAGCGGCTCTGTTGCGATCACGGTCACCACGTCGTTGCGGGTGGTGTGCTGCTGAAAGTCGATTTCCAGGTCAATGTCACTGAGCACGGCGGGGCCGAAGGGCGCGCGGCGGGTGATCCAGTGGAGTTTGCTGGTGCACAGGGTGAACAGCCAGTCGCCGTTGCTGAGCATCAGGTTGCATACGCCTAGCTCGCGCAGCGGGGCGCAGCATTGGCTGAGGGTGTCGGCGATCTCGGCAAGGCTTGGGGGCTTGCTATAGCGGCGGGCGAGGTTATTCAGCAGGTGGCAGAAGATGGCTTCGCTGTCGGTGTCGCCGACCGGGGTGTAGTGGCCGCTGTCAGGGTTGAAACCGGCCAGTTGGCCATTGTGGGCGAAGGCCCAGTACTGGCCCCAGAGTTCGCGGGTGAACGGGTGGGTGTTGGCCAGGCTGACGCCGCCGACATTGGCCTGGCGGATATGGCAGATAACGTTTTCCGACTTGATGGGGTATTGCTCGATCAGCTTGGCAATGGCCGAGCTGTGGCAAGGGTTGGGGTCATGAAAGCAGCGCAACCCGCGTCCTTCGTAAAAGGCCACTCCCCAGCCATCACGGTGCGGGCCGCTGTCGCCGCCGCGGCGCATCAGGCCGGCGAAGCTGAAACAGATGTCGGTCGGGACGTTGGCGCTCATGCCAAGCAGTTCGCACATGGTGACTCCGGGGTTGGCGGGTGGCTACAGGCATTCTACCCGGCGTTGGGTGGGTTTTGCGTTTTCGGGTGGCGTGTTGATTTGGCGTGGGCTGGCGCTTCAGCGGTGACGGACGCGACATGTCGCGTCCCTACGGCAGCCTTCGCTTGCCTTCTGTACCGCGGCCGCCGGGCCAACGGTGGTGCACGTTTATGGGGCAGGGGCCGCGCCTATGTTGGCTGCTGCAGCGCATGGGGAGTGAGACTGTACGCTAATTTGAATCAATCGTTTGTGGTTGCAAGCTCTCTGGCGTGCTGCTTTACACGTCGCTGAAACATTGAGTGTTGATCTGCTTTGATGGCTGTGACTCAGTGGTCATAAAATTGCATTATCTTGTTTTGGATCAACTCAGGGCTTTTCTCTTTTTTGCATAATAAGAGTCGCTTTCCCTGTGTGCATCGGATGCGCAGTTTCGTCTGGTGCTCGATTCCGTTGTGCGTTGCGGTCGCCTGAACCGTCGCGCGTACACCCCAACTGGTATTGAGGACGTCGACCATGAAACAACTGACCCCGATGGACTCCCACTTTTTCTATTTTGAGGCGCCCAACCAACCCATGATGATTGGGAGCCTGTGGCTGTGCGATCAGAGCACTGCCCCTGGTGGCCTGGTGCGTCACAAGGACATCCTGCAATACGTTTCCGATCGTTTGAACACGACCTCGTACTTTCGTCGCCGACTTGAGAAGGCGCCCTTTCAGCTTGATGACCCGTATTGGCTGGATGACGAGAATTTCGATCTGGAGTATCACGTGCGCCATGTTGGCCTGCCGCAGCCGGGTGACTGGCGGCAACTCTGCATCTTCACCGCGCGGACCATGTCGCGCAGCGTCGATATGGAGCGCGCGCCCTGGGAGATCTACATCATTGAAGGGGTCAACAACGTGGAGGGCGTTCCGCCGAACAGCTTTGCGGTGCTGATTCGGTTCCATCACGCCTATGTGGATGGCAAGGCCAGCCTTGAACTGACCACCGCAATGATGGAAGAAACCGCAGACCACGAGTATGGCCGGCGTGACCGGGTTGAAGTGGCCGAGCGGGCGCCGACCCGGCTGGAAATGTGGTCGCGCACGACGCCGCGGATGATGGGGCAGGCGTGGCGCAGCATGCGCGCCGGGCTGACCGCCGGACGCAAGAGTATCGAGCTGGCCCGCCGCTTGCGCTCCGAGGCCAAGCCGGAACAGCGTCGGGTTCCGCGTACCATCTTCAACGTACAGATATCACCCCACCGCTCCTACGGTGCGCTGACCTGGAATATTCCCGAGCTCAAACGCATGCGGCAGTTGTGCCCGGGCGCCACGCTGAATGATGTGGTTATCTCCATCATCGCCGGGGGCATGCGTCGTTATCTCTCGCATCACAACCAGTTGCCCGCCAGCGAATCGCTGGTGGCCATGTGTCCGGTTTCGGTCCGGCCAACTGAGGCGATGAAGGATTGCGGCAACCTGATTTCGGCGATGTTCATCGGCATCGGAACCGACATCGGTGAACCCCTTGAGCGTTTGTCTGCGGTGCGCCGACGCACGGCGCGCGGGGTGCCGCTGGCGCGCGACGTGCTGTGCGACCTCAATAACGCCGTCGGCGACATGATGCCGCCCTATGTACGCGCCCTGGGTGCCTGGCTGCAGAACAAGTCGCGGCTGGCAAGCACAGTGCCGCTGGTCAATACCCTGATCACCAACGTGCCCGGGATTCCCGGTCTGGTGCCGCGCTATTTTGCCGGTGCGCGCATCGTCAACGTGTTTCCGCTGGCACCGGTCAGCGACGGAATGGGCATCAGTCACTGCCTGACCGGTATCTACGATGATCTTAATGTCGGGGTTCTGGCAGACCGCAATATCGTCTCGGATATGGATTTCTACATGAGCTGCATCCAGGCGTCGACAGAGGAATACCGCGCGTTGCTGGCCGAGCTGGAAAAAACCACAGCGGCCTCCATGCCCGCGCGGGTCGAAGCGCCGAAACCGGCAACCAATGAACGGGCGGATGCCGAGCCGGATGCGGAGAAAAAACCCAAGCTGGCTGCGGCAGGCCGGGCGAAGCCTGCTGCCAGGGCGTCCGAGTCGACGGTCTCCGAAACGAAGGGCGCCAAGTCGGCAGGCGCGGCCTGACGCTGCAAGGTAACTATTGGTGAGGCGCCTGCGGGCGCCATGGGAGTGGAATATGGTGGTCAATCTCTTTCAGCGTGGCAGGGGCAAGGCGCTGTTGCGGTCGATGGAAAAGGCAGAAAGCTATGAGCAATGGAGTGAGCTGGCTGCTGCCTGGGATCACGAGGAGGGACTGGACGACTGGAAGCAGGATGACGCGTGCGAGAGCTATGACTACCGTTCGATTCGTCAGCGCCTGGATGTTCTTCGCGATCTGCGTTTTCGCAAGGATTACCACCAATTGCTGTTTGTGCTTAACGAGGGCGTTCATGGCAACCTCGGCGGCATGGGCAAGCCGTCGCTGTATAACAAGGCCCGGCTTGGGACCAAGAATCTCATTACCCGCTACATCGACGAACTGTGCGGCGCGCTTAAGGAATCGCTGATCAATTCAGATTTGCGCATTACCGGTGTCGATC
>CETH01443713.1_pt1 | contig 13625 bp, 13 predicted proteins | sample 361461 | NCBI WGS metagenome assembly CETH01 (sample SAMEA2622695, study PRJEB7988) | marine metagenome | isolation source: saline water (ENVO:00002010), including
CTCTTCTTTCTTTGCTTCTGGTTTTGCCTCAGCTTTCTCTTCTTTCTTTTTTGGCAAATGTTTTTTTGTTTTTTCAGTAATAATTGGCTTGTCTAAAAGACCAATCTTACTTAAAAAAATATGGATTCTGTCACTTGGTTTAGCTCCTTTTTTTATCCATTCTTTAGCTTTTTCTAGATCTATTTTTACTCTATCAGGATGATCTTTTGGAAGCATTGGGTTATAGGTTCCTATCCTTTCAATAAACTGACCGTCTCTTGCTCTTCTTGAATCAGCAACTACAATCCTAAAAAAAGGCCTTTTTTTAGCTCCTCCACGAGACATTCTTATTCTAACTGGCATGTTTTTTTCCTTTCATATCTAATTAAAGTTAGGGGGTAAATTTTTTAATTGATTCATCAAATCTTTAGGGTTTCCTTGATTCCCCATAGATTTCATTTTTTTCATCATTTTTACTGAGGTGAAAAACTGTTTTAGTAATTTATTTACATCTTGCACTTTTGTTCCGGATCCATTTGAGATTCTTATTTTTCTTGAAGCTTTTATAATTTCAGGATCTCTCCTTTCTTTCTTTGTCATGGATGAAATTATTGCTAATTGTTTTTGAACAATTTCATCTGAAATATTATTTTCTGCAGCTTGTTTTTGTATTTTTGAAATGCCTGGTAGCAAAGATAGCATACTGCTAACACCACCAATTTTTGACATTTGCTTAAGTTGTTTTGAAAAATCCTCAAGATCAAAACTTCCTTTGGAAATTTTATTAACAAGTTTTTCTGCTTCATTTTTATTTATATTTTCTGAAGCTTTTTCTACAAGAGAAACTATATCACCCATGCCCAGAATTCTACTAGCTATTCTTTCAGGATGAAATGCCTCAAAGTCATCTATTTTTTCACCCAAGCCAATGAATTTTATTGGAGAGCCAGTAATTGATTTAATTGATAAAGCTGCACCACCTCTAGAGTCCCCATCTATTCTGGTTAAAATATTTGATGTTATTCCAATTTCATCGTTAAATTTTTTGGCTATATTTGCAGCATCTTGACCAGATAAAGAATCTGCAATTAAAATACTTTCTTGTGGCATAATAATTGATTTAATTTCTTTTAATTCAATCATCATTTTTGAGTCTATAACTTGTCTTCCCGCTGTATCTACTAATAAAACATCATACATGTTTTTTTTACAGTAAGTCATAATCTTATTAGATAATTCATTAATTGATAAATCTAAATTTGCTTCTAAAAAATCAATATTTATTTTATTACATAAAATTTTTAATTGTTCTTGTGCTGCTGGACGATAAATATCAGTTGATGAAATCAAAATTTTTTTCTTAGATTTTTTTGAAATAAAGTTTGCTAATTTTGCTACTGTAGTAGTTTTCCCTGATCCTTGCAAACCACAGAAAATAATTTTAGTTATATTATTTTTGTCAAAATTTAATTCTTGGTTTTCAGAACCAAGTATTCTAGTAATTTCATCATTTACTAATTTGATAATCATTTGATCTGGCTTTATTTTTTTCAAAACCTCCTGACCAATTATTTTTTTATTTAGATTTTCTATTAGATCTTTAACCACATTGAGAGCCACATCTGCTTCTAATAGAGCTATTCTAATTTCTCTTAGAGTAGTTTTTAAATCATCATCTGATATAAGGGCCTTTCCCTTAATTGATGATATTATTTTTTCAAATTTGTTACTTAGTGTATTAAACATTTCTCCATCACAAAAATCACCAGGGCACGAAACTCGTGGACGGGTGTGCCTACTTTATTTAGTTAAAGTAGTTTAAAAAAATCATTAATGAAATTTTTAGAGTCGATTATTAAATTAAGACAACAAAGTCAAGCTTGCCTTGAATTATTAACATTTTTCTTGGAATTCTTGAAAAAAAGTTCATATATAAAAATATGGATAAAATTGAATTTATCAAAATGCATGGTTTGGGTAATGATTTTGTTATTATAGATAGAAGAAGAAATATTATAGAAATAAACAGAAAAATAACTAATAAATTGAGTGACAGAAGATCTGGTCCAGGATGCGATCAAATAATAACAATTGATAAACCTGACTCAAATAATTATGATGCAAACATTAAAATTTTTAACCCTGAGGGTGATGAAGCAGAGGCTTGTGGTAATGGCACAAGGTGTGTCGCAAAAATTCTTTCAGAAGAATTAAATAAGAGTAAAATAAATTTAAAATCTAAGGCCGGTATTTTAGAAGCAAATATATTAACTAATAACTTAATTAGTGTTAATTTGGGAAAAATATCAAACGAATGGAATAAAATTCCTCTATCAAAAAAAATGGATACTTTAAATGTGCCTATTAATTTAGGATTATTAGATAAGGGTGTAGCAGTAAATATAGGTAATCCTCATATTGTTTTTATTTTACAAGATATAGATAAATGTGATTTAAAAAAATATGGACCTAAAATTGAAAATCATAATTTTTTTCCTGAAAAAATTAACTTAGAAATTATTCAAATAATAGATGAGAACAAAATTAAAATGAAAGTGTGGGAAAGAGGGGTAGGTATCACACCTGCTTGTGGAAGTGGCGCTTGTGCAGCTGCATATGCAAGCTCAATAAAAAAATATACAAATAAAGATGTAGAGGTTATTCTGGACAGAGGCAGTTTAAGTATTGAAATAAAAAACGATGAAGCAATTATGACGGGGCCAGCTGAAATTAGTTACAAAGGCTTTATAGAAAAAGAAAAAAATGCATAAAAAAAAATCAAATTTAATTAATCTAGGTTGTAGACTCAATATATATGAGGGCGAAGTTATAAAATCTATTTTAAATAAAAATAATATCGATAATTATACTGTAATAAACTCATGCGCAGTTACCAATGAAGCAGAAAAAAACCTAAAATATCAGATAAGAAGAGCTAAAAGAAAGTATCCAAATAAAAAAATAGTTTTAACAGGTTGTGCAGCTCAAATTAATTATAAAAAATATTTAGAAATGAAAGAGATTGATTTTGTAATGGGCAATAATGAAAAAATGAATGAAAAAGCATGGAAAAATTTAAGTAGTGAAAATGCTATTCAGGTAGGGAATATTTTTCAAGATTATATGCATAATTCAAACAATATTGATAGCTTTGAGGGAAAAGCTAGGGCATATATCGAAATACAACAGGGTTGTGATCACAGATGTACATTTTGCATTATTCCTTATGGCAGAGGAAACAATAGAAGTGTTCCTGTTGGTTTGGTAGTAGAAAGAATAAAAAAATTAGTAGAAAATAATTATAATGAAATCGTTTTAACAGGAGTTGATATAACCGACTACGGAAAGGATTTACCTGGATCACCTAATTTATTTCAATTATGTATAAGAATATTAAATTTGATACCCAATTTAAAAAGATTAAGACTGTCTTCTATTGATTGTGCTGAAATTAATGAAGATTTTTGGGATTTACTGGAAAATAAAAGATTGATGCCACATTTTCACTTGAGTTTACAATCAGGAAGTAATTTAATTTTAAAAAGAATGAAAAGAAGACATAACAGGGAACAAGTAATTAATTTTTGCAATAATGTTAAAAAGATAAGAAAAGATGTTGTTTTTGGAGCAGATCTTATTGCAGGTTTTCCAACAGAAAATGATCAAATGTTTAAAGATACACTAAATTTAGTTAACGAGTGTAATTTAATTCACCTTCATGTATTCCCTTTTTCACCTAAAGAAAATACCCCAGCTGCTCGTATGCCACAAGTATCCAGAGAAGTGATAAAAAAAAGAGCTAGTATTCTGAGGCAAAAAGGTAAAGATAATTTAAAAAAATACTTAAAAAACCAAATTGGAAATAAAAACGAAGTTTTAATTGAAAAAGTTGAAAATTCTTTTTCTTATGGAAAATCAGAATATTTTACTAAAATAAAACTACCTTATTCCATTAAAGAAGGGATGATTGTTGATTGCCAAATTATAAAAAGTGATGCAAATATTGCTGAAGCAAATATCATATAGAATTTATGAACTTAATTAAAAAGTTTAAAAATGGACTTAAAAAATCGTCACATTTTTTAACCTCAAATATTTTGAATATAAATAGCTTAAGTAAAGAATCTATTGAGGATTTAGAAAATGTTTTAATCTCTTCAGATATTGGGGTTGAAACAACTACAGAATTAATTAATAATTTAAAAAAAAATAATTTAGATTTTTCTGATAAAAAATATGATTTGCTGGTAAATTTAGCAAAAGCAATCGATTTAATTCTTAAAAAAAGAGAAAAAAAAATAATTAGTGAAACTGATTTGTTCCCTAAAATATTTATGTTTATAGGTGTAAATGGAAGTGGTAAAACTACTTCAATAGGTAAAATCATTCACTATTTAAATTTAAGTGGTAAAAATAAAATTCTTGTTATCGCATGTGATACGTATAGAGCTGCAGCAGTAGAACAATTAAAAAAATGGACAGAAATAGACAATATAGAATTTATGCATGGTGTAGATAATCAAGATCCTGCGAGTTTAGCATATCAGGGGTGTGAGAAGGCAATAAAAGAAAACATACAATATGTTTTGATTGATACAGCAGGAAGATTATCAAATAATTCCAATCTATTAAACCAACTTTTAAAAATAAATAATGTTATATTAAAATTAGTAAAATATGATCAATTATCAAATATTTTGGTTCTAGATGGAACCAGTGGTTCAAATATGCTGAATCAAGTAAGTAAATTTGATGAAATAGTTAAAATAAATGGTTTGATAATAACTAAATTAGATGGAACTGCCAAAGGTGGCGCAATTATTTCAATTGCAAAAAAATTTGAAATACCTATATATTTTGTAGGTATGGGAGAAAAAGAGGACGATTTAATTGAATTTAATTCCAAATCTTTTTCTTACTCATTGTTAGATTTAGAAACTTATTGAAATGAAAAGTATAACAAAGCTATTGGTTGATATAGGCCCCCTAGCGATTTTTTTTATTTTTTATACAAGAAGCGATCTTCAATCAGCTATCCTTCCATTTATGATTGCAACTATCATTGCTGTAGTTTTTTCATATATTGTTGAAAAAAAAATACCCCTTATGCCTACTTTTGGAGCATTCATAATTCTTGTATTTGGAGGTTTATCTTTATATTTTGATAATGAAATTTTCTTTAAAATGAAACCAACAATTATTAATTTACTTTTTGCATTAAGCTTAATCGTTGGACAATTTCTTAATAGACCTCTTTTAAAATATTTTTTAGGCGGATCATTGCAATTAACAGATGAAGGTTGGCAAATTATTACTAGAAGATGGATTGGTTTTTTTATTGCTTTAGCTGTCATAAATGAGTTTGTTTGGAGAACACAGACAACAGATTTGTGGGTAAATTTTAAAGTATTTGGTATTTTACCGATTACATTTATATTTACCTTAACTCAATTTCCAGTTATAAAAAAATATCAGAAACCAAGCTAATTTAAATTATTTTTTTTTAGAGATAGTATCCCTGGGAGTTCTTTTCCTTCAAGCCACTCCAAGAAAGCACCACCCGAAGTTGAAACGTAATTAAAATATTTTTTAGCTTTTAATTTATTTATTGCTGCCACAGTATCACCTCCACCAGCTATAGAAAATATTTTTTTATTATGTAAATTACTTTTGAATATTTCAGCAATAGAAATAGTTCCTTTGTCAAATGGCTTTTTTTCAAAAACTCCAAGTGGACCATTCCATATAATAGTTTTAGAATTTAATAAGCTAGATTTTATTTTTTTTATAGTTTTTGGTCCAATATCTAAAATCGTTTGGTTTTTAGGAATTTTATTAATTTTATATATATTTATTTTGTCTTTATGATTTATATTTTTTGCACAAACAACATCTATTGGAAGAATAATATTTATATTTTTTTTATCTGCTTTATCTAATATTTTTTTTGCAGTAGATATTAAATTCTTTTCTATTAAAGATTTTCCCACTTCAAAGCCTGCACATAATAAAAAAGTATTAGCCATTGCACCTCCAATTATAATATTATTACATTTTTTAATAATATTATTAATTAAAACTAATTTTGTAGAAATTTTTGCTCCACCTATAATTGCTGTTATAGGTTTTTTTGGTTTTTTAGATAGTTTTTCTAAATGCTTTATCTCATTAAGTAATGTATAACCAGCTACAGATGGTAAATATTTTGGAATTCCAACAATTGATGAATGATTTCTATGTGAACAAGAGAATGCATCGTTGACATATACATCATAGTGCTTTGAAATTTTTTTTGAAAAAGACTTATCATTATCTTCTTCTTCTTTGTAAAATCTTATATTTTCTAATATACAGATATCACCATTTTTCATTTTCTTTTTAATTATTTCTATTTCATTGCCAAAAGGTTTGTTTGAAAAAAAAATGTTATTTTTATAGTTTTTTTCAAAATATTTTTTTATAATTTTAAGTGATAATTTTTTATTATTTTCACCGTTAGGTCTTCCTAAATGTGATAATAAAAATATTTTATTATAGTTATTAGAAAGATTTTTTATTGTAGGCTCTATAGAAATTATTCGACTAAAATCTGATATTTTCCCGTTTACTATAGGCACATTTAAATCTACTCTAAGTAGAACATTCTTCTTGAAAATTTTAAATTTATTAAGTGTTTTCATAAGAAAATCTTAATATACTTAGAAAAACATTAAATTTGTTAATAAAATACAAAAAAACCTTAATTTTTTATTTAAATTTTAAAATATATAGTATATTTAGCTATAAATTATATACTATATATAGACTATATGCCTTGGGATGAAAATAACGTAAATAAACTAAAAGAACTATGGGATCAGGGTTTGCCTACCGCACAAATTGGTAAATTATTAGGATTTACTAAAAATGCAGTAGTTGGTAAGGCTCATAGAATAGGTCTTGAAAGAAGACCCTCTCCTATTAGAAGAACTGCTGTTAAGCCTGATAGAAAAAAAGCCAGATCTCCTATTATGCCAGTCCTAAATTTTGAAAACAACACCTCTTCAGAAACAACAAATATTAATAAAACTTTTCAACCTATAATGGGCAATCCTTTCAAATCTCCTAATAAAAACGGATGTGAATGGCCAATAGGTCATCCAGATGAGCAGAATTTTCATTTTTGTGATAAGAAAAAATTTAATGATAAGCCATATTGTCTTGAGCATTGTGCTGTAGCCTATGTTCTTCCTGAAAAGGAAGAAGAATTAAATGTTATTAATCAACTCGTATAATTATAATAAAAAATATTAAATCGAGAAGCTTTAAAATTTTTTCTGATTCTTAATTGACGGCATCTTTTTTCTTATTTGATTTATTTCTTCTATATTTATAGTTGCATTAATAATTGTTTGAAATTTTGATCCTTTCTTTATTATTTTTCCCCATGGATTGATTATCATAGAATGACCATAAGTTTTTCTTCCACCGTGATGATTGCCACACTGTGCAGCTGAAACTATAAAGCTTGTATTTTCTATTGCCCTGCTTCTTAAAAGTATTTCCCAGTGATCTTTTCCAGTAGGAACTGTAAATGCAGCTGGAACTAAAATAATTTTAGCACCTTTTTTTGTTAATTTTTGAAAAATATTTGGGAATCTTAAGTCATAACATATAGTTAAGCCTATTTTACCAAAATAAGTTTTTACATAAGCTATTTTATTACCACTATAAAACAAATCTGATTCTTTATGTATTTCATTTTTATTTATTTTAACATCAAATAAATGTATTTTATCATAATATTTAATAACTTTTCCTGATCTGTTTATAAAAAATGAACGATTAAGTAATTTAGAATTACCTTCTTTTTTTAAAAGTAATGAACCAATATTTATATATACTTTATTTTTTTTTGAAAAATCGATACATTCTTTTAGAACAGGACAATCTTTTTGAAAGGTAGTATTGTGATAAAGAAATTCTTTATCTTTCGTTATGATGTTTGAACATTCAGGTAAGCATATTAAATTGGGCTTAAATTTTAAGGAATTATTAAGTAATTTTTTTATTAATTTAGCATTGTATATAGGGAGTTTTTTCCCTTCAATTTGTAAAAGCGATATTTTTATTTTTTTCATATTTAAATTATACTAAAATATAAATTATCGTGTATATCACAACTTTATAGAAGATGAAGAGATGAAAACTAGTAAAATTATTGAAGAAATAGGAGCTAAATCAAAAAAAGCTTCAATGGAAATAGCTAATGCAAGCAGTGAATTGAAAAACAAAGCTTTAGAAAATTTAAAAAAAAACCTCAAAAATTATTCTTCTGCAATTATAGAAACAAATAAGAAAGATATTGAAAATGCATATAAAATGAAATTATCCTCTGCATTGATTGATCGTTTGGCTCTTAATAAAGATAGAATAGATGGTATGATTTTCAGTTTGGATGAGATTATAAAAATAAAAGACCCTGTTGGAAATATTTTATCAGAATGGGAAAGACCAAATGGATTAAAAATTAAAAAAATTAGTGTGCCTATAGGGGTTATAGGAATTATTTATGAATCTAGACCAAATGTTACTGTTGATGCTTCTGCTATAGCTATTAAAGCTGGTAATACAGTAATTCTTAGAGGGGGCAAAGATAGTTTTCATTCTTCTCAAAAACTTAACGAGATTATTAATAAATCATTTTTAGATTCTGGCCTTCCTAAAAATGTTGTTCAAATGATTCCCACAAGTGATAGAGAAGCTGTAGATCAACTTTTAAAACTTGAATCTTACATAGATATAATTATTCCAAGAGGAGGAAAGAATTTAATTAAGAATATAAAGCAAAAAAGCTCTATACCTTTAATAAAACACCTTGATGGCATATGTCATTTATATGTTGATAAAGATGCGGATATATCTTTGGCTAAAAAAGTTATTTTGAATAGTAAAATGAGAAGGACAGGGATATGTGGAGCTGCAGAAACACTTCTTATAGATAGATCAATTGAAAAATATTCTAGTGAAATCTTGCAGGGATTAGTAGATTCTAATTGTGAAATTCGAGGTGATAAATATATAAAATCGCTAAACAAAAATTTTAAATTAGCCAATGAAAATGATTGGGAAACAGAATATTTAGATAAAATTATTTCAGTAAAAATTGTAGAAGATATTGAAGATGCTATAAATCATATAAACAAGTATTCTTCTGGTCATACAGAATCAATAATTACTAATAATAAAAAAACATTTAAAAGTTTTTACAATAAAATTAATAGTGCTATAATTTTACAAAATGCATCCACTCAATTTGCTGATGGAGGTGAATTTGGTTTTGGTGCTGAAATTGGAATTTCAACAGATAAAATTCATGTAAGAGGACCAGTAGGATCAGAACACCTTACAAGTTTCAAATACGTTATCTACGGCGATGGTCAAATTAGACCTTAACTATTAATATTTTATCTTATAGTCATTAAATTAAAACAATATTAGTAATTAGAAAAAATTAATTATTTAATTCTAATATACCAATAGATCCAGAAGACTCCAAAAATAAAAATATTTTATTTAATTCTTCTATGTAAATCATATCTCTTACTCTTTCATTTACTGGCATAATATTATGTTCTTCAACATTTAATGCTTCATTTAATATTAATTGATGAACTGATAAATCTCCCTCTTCAACATGCCATCCCAAAGTACCGATATACAATATAGTTTTTCCTGGTATTTTGATAAATTTCTCTGTTTTGATTATTTGTGTTGGAGCAATAGAAGGAGTAAAATATTTAATGGGTTCTACAAATCCATACTCTGAATGTGATTTTTTTAAAGGTGCTATTTTATATAATTTAGAATTATCTCTTTCAGGATATCCATAATGTTCTCCGTATGATGAAAACCCCCAACCATAATTTTTTATTTCACCATCTGGAGAAGTATTTATGTTTATTTCATCTCCGCCTTGAGGTCCATGATCTGTTGAAAAAATGATATTATCTTTTGCATCATAATATAATCCTTGAGAATTGCGATGTCCCATAGATAATATTTCATACTTTCCTGTATTTTCATCAATTGAAATAATTTTTCCAATTAGACTATTTAAATTTTGGGGATTGTTATTTGCCTGACGCGGGTCTTCATAAGAATGATGATCTCCTATTGACATTAAAATTTTATCATTTTTATAATCTGACAAATTTCCACCAGTTTGGCCATCATAAAAAGGCTGACACTCTTTAGTATCAAAAAACTCTTTAAACACAATATTTTCTAAATTAAGATTTGCTACTAAAACAGCGTTTGTAAAACAGTTTTCTTTTATTTTTTTTACATAAGATAAATAGACTTTATTATTTTTGATAAACAAATTTTTTACTAAACTTTTTGCCCACTCTACATAATCTTTGCCCGCTATATCTTCAAAGTTATTGTCTATTTTTTTAAAAACAATATTTTTTTCTTTCAAGGTATCAAATGAAGTATACATCAAAATTCCTGTTCCCGTAGTCAAAAATAAATTTTGATTATAATAGCTAATATAAGAACGTAACCCTGCTAATTTTAGAAAAGGTGATGTAAATGTTTTAAATTGTAATTTTACTTCACCAAGAGTTTTAAGTTGTAATTCATTGTTTTTAAATTGAAATTCATCATAATTTACTATTTTTTCAGAGATAATTTCTTTTATAAAACTTTTTATATTGTTAGGAATTAGTTTTTTTAGTTGTTGTGTAAAATTATTATCTTGAGCAAGTCTTTCAAATCTTTCATAATATTTATCAATAGAATTATAAATAAATATACATACAATAACTAAAAAAATTGCAATAATTGTTAAAATAATTTTTTTATTCATAACTTAAGATAATTTAGAATTTATACTTAATTTTTCCAGATAGGTTTTCTTTTATTCAAAAAAGCTGAAATTCCTTCTTTTGAATCATTATTCAGCATATTTTTAGTCATTACAGTACAAGTATATTCATAAGCTGATTCTAGAGACATTTCTCGTTGTTTATAAAAAGTTTCTTTACCAATCTGTAGAGTTTTCATAGATTTGCCTGCAATTTTTTTAGCAACCTTAGTAACATTTCGCATAAGAACAGCTGAATTAAATATTTCATTAATAAGTCCTATTTCTTTAGCCTTATTTGAATCAATTAAATCTCCAGTTAATAACATTTCCATAGCTGACTTTTTATTAATATTTCTAGAAAGTGCTACCATTGGTGTAGAGCAAAATAGTCCTATATTTACTCCAGGGGTAGCAAATCTAGCTTTTTCACTCGAATAAGCAAGATCACAGCTTGCAATTAATTGACAACCTGCAGCTGTTGCAACACCATCTATAGCAGCAATGATAGGTTTATGATTTTTTGTAATGTTAATCATTAGCATAGAGCATTTTTTAAAAATTTTATCGTAATAACTTTTTCCATTATCTGATTCTGATCTTTTAGAATTTAAATCTTTCAAATTATGTCCTGCACAAAAAACTGAACCAATAGATGATAAAATAATTACTTTAACTTTTGCATTTTGAGATCCTAGTTTTAATTTTTGATCAAGAGAATTAATCATTTGTTCACTAAGAGTATTCTGATGTTTTGGATTGTTTAGTGTTAGATATAAAATGTTATTATTTATTTTAGATTTAACTAAATCAGTGCTCATATTAATTTATTATTATTTTTACTTCTTCAGATAAAGAATTAGCAATAAAACAATATCGATGTGATCGTTGTTTCATTTGATCCATTTCTAAATCTGAAACTGAAAAATTTTTTTCAAATTTAATTATAGGATTTAATTCAATTTTATTTACGTACATTTTTTCTTTTGAATTTTTACCGAGAAAAGCTATTGCTTTATCATAATAATTTAAAACTGGCCATTTTAACTTTGCGGCTAGAGCTAGAAATGTCATCATTTGACAACTACTAACAGCAGCAGCGAGCGCTTGTTCTGGATTTAAATTATTTTGATTCCCTCCATACTCTGGTGCAGATCCTCCATTTATAGTAATTTTATCATTTATCTTAATTTTATGATCTGTCAGATATTTGCCATAGGCTAGTTTATGGTTACCTAATTCCCAAATTAATTCTATAGTTAAATTACTCATACAAGTTTAAATTTATATTAATACAAATATTTATTTTTGTAATTAACTTTTTACTATAGATTCATTTTTATATAATGACTAATACAGATAATAACCCAAGGGCTATAATACTTATCATAGTTGGGATTACTGTATTAGCATTCCAAGATGCTTTAATCAAATTTATATCTCAAGAAACGAATATTTTTTTAATTTATTTTACAAGATCAATCATAGCGTTTTTACTCCTAGCAATTTTTTTATATTTAAAAAAAGAATCTATTATTTTAAAAACTTATTATCCAAAATTGACAATCTTAAGATGTATATTATTTTTTTTATCTTTTTCTTTGTATTATTATTCTTTATCTAAACTTTCTTTAGCAAAAGTTACCACTCTTTTTTTTGTTAGCCCTTTTTTTGTAACAATTATTTCAATTATTATTCTTAATGAAGTAATTGGAATAAGAAGGTGGTGTGCTCTTTTAATAGGTTTTATTGGTGTGTATCTTGTGATGGAGCCTGATTTTAACAACTTTGATATTTATTCAACTTTCCCAGTTATTTGTGCTTTTGGTTATTCTCTTACAATGATAATTCAAAAAATAACATCTGATAAAGATAATTTATATTCTCAAACTTTTCATCTTTATTTAGCAGCAATAATTTTTTCCTTGATTATCTTTTTTATTCTAGGTGATGGTAAATATTACAATCCTCTTGAAAAAGATTTGATATTTTTATTTATTCCATGGTCAATAAATAGTTATTCTACCTTTGCTATACTTATAATTTTAGGTTTAATTTCTGTATTGGGTTTTCTATGTATTTTCCAAGCATATAGAATTGGCTCACCTCCTAGTGTTGCTCCTTTAGAATATATTATAATTGTTTGGGCGCTCATATTCAGTTGGGTTATTTGGGGAGAAACTCTAAATCTAAGGGGGTATATTGGTTTATTATTTATTGTGTTTGCGGGGTTATATACTTATCTTAGAGAAATAAGAAAAAATATCAAAGTTAGTATAGATAAACCAAAAAGGTAGTTTTGACAAAAATATAATTCAATCAAAGAATTCAACTTACATAACAAAGTAAAGACAGAATAATTATTTAATGGTTAAATAAAATTAAAAAAATTTCTTTTAGTAGCTTGGGTAAAAACAGGATAGATTATGTACTAATAGAATAATACTTAAAGTAAAATAAATGTTTTTGATGATAAAAAAATGATAAAATGATAAAATTTATTAATGAAAAAAGTTTTTTTAGTATATGGTCATTATGATGATGCCTCTTTCAACTTTGCAATAAAAAATACTTTTATTGAAACTGCGATGAAAAATGGACATGAAGTTGATTGTGTTGATTTATATAAGGAAAAGTTTGATCCGGTTTATGCTGGTGAAGAACCGACCCAGGATGTTTTAAATCATAGAGCTAGAATTGAAAAATGCGATATTATTGCTCTTATAGCACCTATTTGGAACTTTAGAATGCCCGCGATAGTTGAGGGTTGGATTGATAAAGTTTTAGCACCTCCCTG
>CETH01137533.1_pt1 | contig 13612 bp, 13 predicted proteins | sample 361461 | NCBI WGS metagenome assembly CETH01 (sample SAMEA2622695, study PRJEB7988) | marine metagenome | isolation source: saline water (ENVO:00002010), including
CTTGATAAATTGCATCAGAGTAAAAGCCATTAAATTTTGTTCTAAATGTAGTTCCATAAGCGCCAAGTTGGCCAATTTCAATATAATCTCCCTCTTTTATATTGTTTGGCAGCAAGAAAGGTCCCTTCATATAATCAAGACTGTCACAAGTTGGTCCAAAAAAATTAAAGGCAGTTAGTTTTTTTGATACAACTCGCCCGTTGTTGGTAATCATTTTTGTGGGAAAAACAAAATTAGGAACTCCAGCATCGAATAAAGATCCATAAGTTCCATCATTAATATAAAGTTTTTGTTTTTTCTTTAAAATAACTCTAACAATAGTGGAACCTGCCTCTGCTACTAATGCCCGACCTGGTTCACAAAATACCTCAGGCATTTTATCTAATTTTAAATTTTTCAGTCCCTTTTTAATTTCTGCCATATAATTTTCTAAAGGTTCAGGAATTAGATCTGGATATATTGAGGGAAAACCACCACCAATATTTATTATATCAGGAACAATTTTAGTTTTTTTAATTATGTTTCCAACCTCAACTATACCTTTTGAAAAAGAAATTTTATCCATACATTGGGATCCTACATGAAAACTTAAACCAACTTTTTTCCCGTGTTCTTTTGATAGCCTTAATAAACCTAGCGCTTCACTAGCTGAGGCTCCAAATTTTCTTGATAAGTCAATTTCAGCATGTTCATTTGAAATTGCAATTCTCACATATAAATTTAGGTCTTTTGCATTATTAGTTGATTCAAGAATTTTAAGCAGTTCTTCTTTAGTATCTAAAGCAAAATCTTTCACATTATATTTAAAGTATGCTTCCCTAATACTTTCCCTACTTTTAATAGTATGCATAAAATAAATTTTTACCTTACTATCAATTTTTCTTATAAGTTTTATTTCATTGATTGAAGCTACATCGAAGTTTTGAATTCCATTATTTATAATTATTTTAATAATTTTTTCATTAGGATTTGTCTTTACAGCGTAAAGAACTCTTCCGGGAAAGTTATTTTTAAAAAACTCTACTGATTTTTTTATTGATCTTGGTCTGATACAATAGACCGGATGCTCAGGTTCTAAAGAGCTAACCAGTTCGTTAACGCTAGTAAATTTACCCATTTTTTTTGTGTTTCCCCGTTTTATTACACAATCAAGCTTCTTAAAAATTTAATAAAAAAAGCTTATTTAATTTCGAATTAATGGTTTTTGACATTCATGTAAAGCAAATAATGCACTATTGTCGCATTTCAAAATATGACATTCGTCACCACATGGTTTACAATGAACGACATGAACAAGACTAAACAGACACCTTCAGGTTTAAAAATTTCTGACTTTGAGGATAAGACATTATTGATAGTGGATGATGACGATCCATTAAGAAATAGGCTCTCAAGAGCAATGACACAGAAAGGATTTGAGGTCAGTGACGCAAAAACCGTTGAAAATGCTATCAAAATGGTAAAATCTAACCCCCCAAAGTTTGCTTTAGTCGACCTCAGATTAGAGGATGGTAATGGCCTAGACGTAATTAAAGAAATTAATAAGCAAAAAAGCGACGCCAGGATAGTTATGCTTACTGGTTACGGGAATTTACCCACAGCTGTAGCAGCCGTCAAAGCTGGAGCTATAGATTATATGGCTAAGCCGGTAGATGCAGATGACGTCGAATCTGCCCTCCTAGCAGCACCTGATTCTAAGGCAAAACCTCCAGAAAACCCCATGTCAGCTGACAGGGTTAAATGGGAGCATATTCATAGGGTTTATGAGTTATGCAATAGGAATGTTTCAGAAACTGCAAGACGATTAAAAATGCATAGAAGAACTCTACAAAGAATTCTATCTAAGAGATCTCCCCGTTAACTTCTAGATTTATAAATTATAGGAATTAAGATAGTCAATATAAGAACCTTGAATAGCTCAGCTAAAAGAAAAGGTTTTGCACCTAAATCGAATAATGGTTTATCCCAGCCAATTAATGACCCTAACCAGATTAATCCAAAAATATAAATAAAGCTTACTGAGAAAATTAACTTTACAAAATTTTTAATTAAATTTTTATCATATGTAAAAAAACCCGCTAAAGAGACTGTCACTAAAAAACCAAGTAAGTATCCCATAGTTGGTCCTGTAAAATAAACCAAACCCACACCTTTTTCTGGTGTTCCAGCAAAAACAGGTAAACCAGCTATACCTTCAAGCAAGTAAAGAGACACAGTGAAGAGACCAAGTTTTAAACCAAAAACTATCCCCAACAAAAGAACAACAAAAGTTTGCATTGTCATAGGCACTGGCCAAAAAGGTATTTTTATCTTTGCAGATATTGCCAGAATTATTGTCCCTAAAACAGCAAGAAATAAACTTCTGACTAAGGAAATCTCTTTTAAATTTTTAATTAACTCCATATCTCGATTCTTACTTTTATTTGCAGAAAAATCTACTTATTTGTTACTTGCAAAAATATGTCCTCTAAATCTCCATCGTCAGTAGAAATATCAAGTATTTCAACATTATTTTTTACTGCATCAATAATTTCGTCAAATTTTAATTTATTTCTATCATATGTAGCGGTAATGTCAGAGCCGACTTTTGAAAATTTTACACCATCGAGTCGGATTTTATCAAAATCGCTAATATTTTTTACTTTAAATTTAATTTTTTTTGTATCAATACGTTCTAACAACCTTTCGGTACTATCTAGAGCTACTAAGTTACCTTTATTAATAATAGCTATACGATTACACATTTCTTGAGCTTCACTTAGATTATGTGTTGTAAGAATAATAGTTACACCAAGCTTGTTTAACTCTGTAACATTTTCCCACAAATTTTTTCTTAGCTCTACATCTACTCCCGCAGTTGGCTCGTCTAATACTAAAATTGGAGGTTGATGCACCATTGCTTTTGCAATCAATAGTCTTCTTTTCATTCCACCCGACAGACTTCTTGCATATGAGTTTGCTTGCTTGTCTAAAGAAACCATTTTCAGAATTAAATCTGTAATTCTATCTTCTTTTTTTACACCATATAAACCTGCTTGAAGTTCAAGTAATTTTTTAGGACTAAAAAACGCATCTAAATTAACTTCTTGAGGTACAATTCCAATAGATGCTCTTACTTGTCTTGGATTATTATCTAAATCAAAACCCCACAAATGAACTTTACCAGAGGTTTTAGTTACCGTACCTCCAAGAATATTTATAAATGTTGTTTTTCCAGCTCCATTAGGACCAAGAAGACCAAAAATTTCACCCATCTTCACTTCCAGGTTTAATTTGTTAAGAGCTAGAACAGATTTATTTGCGTTATTATTTTTTGAATAAATTTTTGTTAAATTCTCAGCAGATAATGCAATTTTATCCATAATTTAATATTATTATATCACGAATAAAATTAAGATATCATTAATAGATGAATACGATAAAAAAAACTGATCATTTCTATTTAGTAGATGGCTCCGGGTACATCTTCAGAGCCTATTATGCATTACCTCCTTTATCACGTAAAAGTGATGGTCTACCTACTGGTGCTGTAAGTGGATTTAGCAACATGCTTTTTAAGTTATTGGAAGACTCAAGATCTGATGATTCAAAAAACAAACCAACTCATTTTGCTGTTATATTTGATTCAGCAAGAAAAAATTTTAGAAATGAAATTTATAAAGACTATAAAGCAAATAGATCTGATCCTCCCGATGATCTTGCGCCTCAGTTTGATTACATAAGAAAGGCTGTTGAAGCTTTTAATGTGCCTTCAATAGAGCAATTAAATTATGAAGCAGATGATCTAATAGCCACATATGCAAAACAAATAATTAACGCAGGTGCTAAAGTTACAATAATATCTTCTGACAAAGACTTAATGCAATTGGTCTCAAAAGAAATAAGGCTTTTTGATCCAATGAAAAGCAAAGTTATTGGAGAAAAAGAAGTACACGAAAAATTTGGTGTAAAGCCAAACCAAGTTATTGACGTGCAATCTTTAGCGGGAGACTCCTCTGATAATATACCAGGTGTTCCAGGCATAGGAGTTAAAACAGCAGCCGAATTAATTAATAAATATAAAACCCTTGAAACTTTACTAAAAAAAGCTGAAGAAATTCCTCAAAAAAAAAGGAAACAGACTATAATTGAAAATAAAGAGTCAGCTTTAGTCAGTAAAAAACTTGTAACTTTGAAAAATGATGTTCCAGTCAAGAGCAAAATAGAAGATTTTCTAATAAAAGAGGTAAAAAAAGATAAACTTTACAATTTTCTCAGAGAGATGGAATTTAACAGATTATTAAGTCAAGCTACCAAATTTTATGGAGAACCAGACAAAAAAGTTAAAACTGTAGAGATAAAAAAAGAAAAAATTGACTTAACTAAATACGAAACTATTGTAACGGAAAAACAATTAGATAATTGGATTAATATATTAAAAAAACAAAGTATAATTTCTGTAGATACAGAGACATCGTCTATTAACCCTATCGAAGCTGATTTAGTTGGGATTTCATTTTGTTATCAGCAGGGCAAAGCGTGTTATATACCAGTGATGAACAAAAATGAGAAATGCCTGAATATTGATACAATACTTAAAAAAATTAAACCAATACTTGAAGATGAAAGTATAAAAAAAATTGGTCAAAACATTAAATTCGATTACATAATTTTCAAAAAAAATAAAATTCACCTTAATCCAATAGATGATACAATGCTTGCTTCATATAGTTTGGACGCAGGCCTTAATAGACATAATCTCGATACTTTATCTGAAATTCACCTAGGTCATAAAACAATTTCTTTTAAAGATTTAGTGGGGACTGGGAAAAAGAAAATTACTTTTGCTGATGTTGATTTAAAAAAAGCTACAGAATATGCGGGAGAGGATGCGGATGTTACTTTTAGACTATATCAATTACTAAAAGATAGATTAGATCGTGAAAAACTTACCAGAATTTATGAAATTTTTGAAAAACCTATGCCAGAGTTACTTGCAGAGATCGAAATAAATGGAATTAAAATCGATAAAGAATATTTAAAAAAACTATCTAAAAAGTTTGCTAACAAAATATTAAAAATTGAAAAAGAAATTTATATTTTAGCCAAGAAAGAATTTAATATAGGATCACCAAAACAGCTTGGTGAAATAATTTATAATGATCTTAAAATTGCAAATCTTAAAAAAACGAAAAAGGGAAGTTTGGCTACTAGTGCCAAAATCTTGGAAGATTTAGCTTTTAAGGGACATAAGTTTCCAAGTTTAGTTTTAGACTGGAGGCAGTTATCAAAACTAAAAAATACTTATACGGACGCTTTACAAGAACATATCAATTCAGAAACTAACAGAGTGCACACTTCTTTTTTATTAGCAGCGACAAATACTGGAAGACTAGCATCTAGCGATCCTAATTTACAAAACATACCTATAAAAACAGAAGACGGCAGAGAAATAAGAAAGGCATTTATTGCGGAAAAAAACAGCGTTTTAATATCTGCTGATTATAATCAAATTGAGATGAGAATATTAGCTGACTTGGCGGATGTGAAGGAATTAAAAAAGGCTTTTACGAACAATGATGATATTCATAGTATTACTGCAAGTCAGGTTTTTAATGTTTCCATTAATAAAGTTGATCAAAATTTAAGAAGAAAAGCTAAGGCAATTAATTTTGGAATAATATATGGCATAACTCAGTATGGGCTTGCAAAACAAATTTCTGTGTCAAATAACGAGGCACTAGAATTTATTAATGCTTATTTTAAAAAATTTCCTGAAATAAAGGATTATATGCAGTCAACCATTAAATCTTGTAGGAAAAATGGTTACGTGAGTAACATCTTCGGTAGAAGAATTCATCTTAGAGGAATAAATGACAAAAATTTTAGTGTTAGAAGCTTTCAAGAAAGAGCAGCTATAAATGCTCCAATACAAAGTTCTGCAGCTGACATTATAAGACTTGCTATGATGAAATTACACGAATTAATAAAATTAAAAAAAGTATATAATGCAAAAATGCTTTTACAAATTCACGATGAATTAGTTTTTGAATGTTTAAAAAATAACCAGAGTCAGGTGGAAGCAGTAGTTAAAAAAACAATGGAGTCGATTTCGAGCTCAGAACACCATATGTTTACAATCCCACTAGATGTGAACATTAATTCAGGTAATAATTGGGATGAAGCACACTGATGCCTAAATTTTGACAATTTATTTTAAACTATTATAAATTAACTGGAATTAATTATGTCAAAAACTATAGCTCTTGTTGATGATGATAGAAATATCTTAACAAGCATAAGTATGGCACTTGAGCGAGAAGGATATAAAGTGCAAACCTACATAGATGGGCAAAGTGCTTTGGTTGGGTTATCAAGAAATCCACCAGATCTTGCGGTAATTGATTTAAAAATGCCAAAGTTAACAGGCGAGGAGTTACTGCAAAGAATAAGAAAAAAAATATCAATTCCTATTATTTTTTTAACATCGAAAGACGAAGAAGTTGACGAGTTATTAGGTTTAAAATTAGGTGCAGACGATTACATAAAAAAATCAGGAGGTTTCTCAATCAAGGTTTTAATTGAAAGAATAAGAGTACAACTTAGAAAAAAAACAAATATTACAGATGATTCCAAAAATTTAATAGTTCACGGTAAATTAAAATTAGATCCAAACCAATTAGAATGTGAGTGGAACGGCAAATCTTTACCAGAAAAACTTACAACTACTGAATTTTTAATTGTTAAAGAGTTAGCAAAAAGACCAGGTGTTATTAAAGAGAGAGCACACCTAATGGATATTGCTTACAAAGAAAACACCGATATCGAAGATAGAACTATTGATAGTCACATAAAAAGAATTAGAAAAAAATTTAAAAAAGTCGATGAAAAATTTTCGTCAATAGAGACTCGATACGGAAGTGGTTATAGATGGAATATTAATTAATGAAGCTAGTAAAAAATTCATCTTCAATTTTAAGAAAATTTCTATTATTTAATTTTTTTGCTTTCACAATTTTAGGATTAATTACCTTTTTTTATTTAAAAGGTGTACAACCAAATTTAGTTAAACAACGTACAGAAAAACATTCTATAATTATAAATAATACATCAAATCACATAGAGAGACTTAAATTAGCATTTGAAAAAGAAAGTTTAAAAAATTTTCTTTTATCAACTAGATTTTTATTCCAGAATCTTGAGAGAGTTCAATTTTATAATTTGAAAGGTGATTTAGTTGCAGATACCAATGTATTAGACTTAGACCAGAATGTTTTTGCTAGAACTGAAATGGTTATCGAAGATAAAATTGAAGAAAATCAAACTGAGAAAAATACAGAAAAGTTATTTAATACCGACACAGACTCACAGGAAACATTATCAGTGAAAAGCTTGATTAAAGACATGAAAAATAATGATCCTGTATTTTTTGATCAAAAAGAGGGAGACAATTTTTATGTAAAAACTTTAGATGACGTAAATGTTAGTGGAGAAGTTCTTGGCTATATCATGGTCACAGAACAGGCGAATGAAATTTTGACTGCTGTTGAAGAGAGAAAAAATTTTATCATCAGAACCGTTCTGGCAATTGCTATAGCAATATTTATATTTTTAATATTTTTAAACCGATATATTCTTAAACCAATCGAAGGTTTAGTTGCTTATGCAGAAAGTATTAAGGCAAAAGATGAATCAATGGGGAAAATTGAGAAGTTTTTGTATAGAAGTGATGAGCTAGGAGTTTTATCAAGATCCCTAAATAATATGACAAATGATTTACAGCAGAGAACACAGAGGGCTGAAAACTCTTCTGCTGACTTAGCACACGAAATTAGAAATCCCCTAGCTTCTTTGAAAGGGGCCTCAGAGTTGCTGGATAGTACTACCGACAAAGAAGAGAGGATTAAATTAATTAAAATACTTACTCATGATGTACAAAGAATCGAAAGATTGATTACAGATTATTCTCAAATGCTAAAGGACGAAGCATCCTTATCCAGAGAGAAAATGAGAGTTTTGGATATGAACAACTTAATAACAAATGTTGTAGATGAATTTAATAATACAAGCCCAGTAACAGAAAAAAATATTAAATTTTTAGTTAATAACAAAAATCTAAATGGACATAAGCTCGAAATTTTTGGAATTGAAAACAGACTACAACAAGTTCTAGCTAATCTGTTAGACAATGCAGTTTCTTTTAGTCCAAAAGATAGTAATATAGTAATTGATATCGAGAGCAGCAAAGACTTCATTTCCGTAAAGATAAAAGATATAGGCCCAGGTTTTAGTGAAATTAATACTGAGAAAATTTTTAAAAGATTTTATAGTAATAGACCTGAAAATTTTGGAGAACATTCTGGCTTAGGTTTAAATATTGTCAAAAGTATAGTTGAAATGCATGGTGGCAATGTTAGAGCCCTTAATAGATCTGACGTTAAAAGTGGAGCTGAAATTGAATTACAGCTTCCAAAAAGAGGGTAGCGATAACCAATTCCTTGATTGCTGCAAATTAAATTGTTAAAAGATTTTACTTATGAGTGAAGATTTTAAAGTTAAAGACATAAATTTAGCTGAATTCGGTAGAAAAGAAATTTCTATAGCAGAGTCGGAAATGCCAGGTTTAATGGCACTTCGTAAAGAATACAAAGGAAAGAAACCTTTGAAGGGGGCAAAAATTTTAGGATGTCTGCACATGACAATTCAAACAGCTGTTTTAATTGAAACATTAGTTGAATTAGGAGCAGAGGTAAGATGGTCTTCTTGTAATATTTTTTCTACACAGGATCATGCAGCTGCCGCTATAGCAAAATCAGGAATCCCAGTTTATGCCTGGAAAGGTGAAACAGAAGAAGAGTATTTGTGGTGTATCAAAAAAACTATAGAGGGCAAAAAAGGCTGGATACCAAATATGTTATTAGATGATGGTGGAGATCTTACTGCCTTAATGCATAAGGATTATAAAGAACTTTTAAAATCAGTAAAGGGCCTATCAGAAGAAACTACAACAGGAATTAAAGCTTTAAAAAAAATGGAGTTAGAAAAAAAACTTTTAGTACCAGCAATAAATGTTAATGACTCTGTAACTAAATCTAAATTTGATAATCTATATGGTTGCAGGGAAAGCCTGGTGGATGGCATAAAAAGAGCTACGGACGTAATGATGTCGGGGAAAACAGCAATTGTTGCAGGATTTGGAGATGTCGGAAAAGGAAGTGCCGCCTCATTAAGGCAAAGCGGCGCAAGAGTAATGGTAACAGAAGCTGATCCCATTTGTGCCTTACAGGCTGCAATGGAAGGTTACGAAGTCGTCTTGATGGATGAAACCATAGGTGATGCAGACATAGTAGTTACCGCAACTGGCAACAAGGACATTATAACAGCCGACCATATGAGAAAAATGAAAGACCGCTCAATACTTTGCAATATAGGTCATTTTGATAATGAGATTCAGGTAGAGGCTTTAAAAAATTATAAATGGAGCGAAGTTAAACCTCAGGTTCACGAAATAGAGTTTCCAGATAAAAAACGAATCATTCTCTTAGCAGAAGGAAGATTAGTCAATCTAGGGTGCGCAACTGGTCACCCCAGCTTTGTAATGAGTGCATCATTTACTAATCAAGTTATGGCCCAAATAGAACTTTGGAATAATTATAAAAATTATGAAAATAAAGTTTATGTTTTACCCAAACATTTAGATGAAAAAGTCGCGATGCTTCATTTGGATAAAGTAGGGGCCAAACTAACTAAACTCACAAAAAATCAAGCAGATTATATAAGTGTAGATGTTAAAGGGCCGTTTAAGTCTGATAGTTATCGTTACTAAACGGTAGCCAATGTTAAAATATAAATTATCCAAAATAAATGCCATTTCCAAAAAAATTTTGTCAAAATTATCAAATACAGATTGTATTTTTCTTTTCGGAGAATTAGGTAGTGGAAAAACAACTTTTACCAGAAGTTTAATAAATGAACTTCAGGAAAAAAATAAAGTTGCTAAAACAGATGTTCTCAGTCCAACATTTAATTTAGTATACGAGTATGATGTGAAATCACTTAAAGTAATGCATTATGATTTGTATAGGTTAGAGGATAAAAAAGAAATAGATCAACTTGGAATTTTTGAAAATTCAAAAAATGTAATAACAATAATAGAATGGCCAGAGAAAATAAAAAAAAATTTCAAAAATAGATTAGAAATTACGTTTTATTACGAAGCTGATGAGGAATCTAGGAGGTTAAGACTCCAAGGCTATGGAAAGTGGAAAAATTTTAAAATAGATGCAATTTAAACTAAAAAAAATCAAAGGTGATGCCTCATTTAGAGAGTTTTTTAGACTTCAGAAAGGCAAAAAAACCTCAATAATCGTTATTGCTAAAAAAGAACGTTATAAAAACCTGATAGTGTATTCCTTATTAAATAAATTTTTAAAACAAAAAGGAATTTATACTCCAAAATTAATTAGCTCGCATTTCAAAGAGGGAATTATGGAGATAGAGGACTTAGGACATTATACACTTTTTCATTATTTAAAAAGTTCCAAAAATAAATTCAAACTATATAAAAAATGTATCGATTTATTATTAAAAATTCAAAAAATAAAACCATTTAAAAAAATTAAATCCGGCTCAAATAAATTTTTATATTTAAACAATTATAACTCAGCAAACTTACACAAGGAGACAGATTTGTTTCTAAATTGGTATCTCCCAGGAGTTTTAGGCAAAAAAAAATCGTTAAAATTCAAAAAAAAAATAAAGAAAGAATTAAATAAATTATACAAAAAAATTTTTTTTAAAAACAATTTTATTGTTCATAGGGATTTTCATGTATCAAATATCATGCTTACAAATAAGAAATTAAGTTTAATTGATACACAAGATGCTATTTTAGGTAATCCTATGTATGATCTTGCTTCTTTAGTAGATGATGTAAGGGTAAAAGTTTCATCACAATTAAAAAAAAAAGTATTTAATTATTATTTAAAAAATTGTTCTATAAAAAAAAAACAAATAGAATTTTTAAAAAATGATTTTAATATTTTATCTGTTCAAAGAAATTTAAAAATTATAGGAATTTTTTATAGGCTTTTCAAAAGAGACGGCAAGCAGAAATATTTAAAATATATACCTTATACATGGAGATTAATCGAATTAAGAACAAAAAATAAAATTTTTACAAATTTAGCAATCATATTAAAAAAATCTGTAAATAAAAAAATAAGAAACAAAAAAAAGTTCAAATGAAAATAAAAAAAGCGATAATTCTAGGAGCGGGTTTTGGGAAAAGAATGCATCCTATTACCAAAAAAATTCCAAAACCTCTTGTGAAAATTAAAGGTATAACTTTATTAGAAAATAGTATTAAATTTTTAAATTCTTTAGGAATAAAATATATTGTAGTTAATTCACATTATCTTTACAGAGAAATTATTCACTTTATAAAAAGAAAAAAATTTAATTCAAAAATACATGTAGTTGTTGAGAGGAAAAAAATATTAAATACGGGTGGGGGGATTCTAAATGCATCAAAAAAATTTAGAAAGCAAATATTTTTAGTTTTAAACCCAGATACGATTTGGAGAAAAGAATATAAGAAAGAATTTATAAAACTTGAAAAATTATATTTTAAAAATAAAAAATCAACTATGCTTTTGGTTTCTAAAAACAAAAGCTACGATCAATCTTTCAAAGGTGATTTTAATTTGAATTCTAAAAATCAAATTTTAAGACAAAAAAATAACAAACTTATTTTCACCGGAGCTCAAATTATTGATAGATCAGTCTTTAAAAAAAGAAAAATTAAACCTTTTTCTATGAACAAAGTTTGGGATGATTTAATAAAGAATAAAGAACTTTTTGGTATCATAAGTAAACAAAAATTCTTTCACGTAAATAGCTACAAAATTTATAAAAAACTCAATAAAAAAATTATCGGTTAGATATTATTTCTGCTTTTCTTGACCCATCTAAATATTTTACTCCTGAAAAATTACCTGAATTATCAAAATCAATTACTAAAGGATTTCCTGTTGGTATTTCGAGTAAATTAATATTTTTGTCGGATATATTAAAAATTTTTTTTCCTAGAGCTCTAATTGTATTTCCGTGTGCTGAAAGTATAACATTCTTGTTTTCTTTGATATGTTTTTCTAAATGTTTCTCAAAATATGGAACAACACGATCGTAAGTATCCTTCAAGGACTCGGTATTAGGTATATTCTTTAAACCTTTGTACAAAGGGTCATTATGCGAACTATATCTAGAGTCTTTACTCAAACTTGGTGGAGGAATATCCCAAGATCTTCTGTATTTTTTAAACTGTTCTTCGCCTAGTTTTTTTTTCGTATCAGCCTTATTTAAACCTGTAAGAGCTCCATAATGCCTTTCATTAAGTTCCCAGGCTTTTGTGTAATTATTATTCTTTCCAAGAACTTCCAGTACTACCTCCAATGTAATTATCGCTCTTTTTAGATAAGAAGTGAAAAACATATCAAAATTAATATTTAATTCTTTTAACAATTTTCCAGATTTTTTAGCCTCTTCCATACCTTTTTCCGATAGCCCTACGTCAACCCAGCCTGTAAAACGATTTTCTGCATTCCAGGTACTCTGCCCATGTCTGATTGCTATGAGTTTGCCCATTGAATATAATGTGTTTAATATATTAAATTATTTGCATGAAGGGTATTAAATTCTTTTACATCACATCTTCGAAAAAAAAGGAGGCCCATAAAATAGCGGCATTTCTTGTAAAAAATAAACTGGTTGCCTGCGCAAATATTGTTCATAACATTGACTCAATATTTTCTTGGAAAGGAAAAGTAACTAAGGCAAAAGAAATTTTAATAGTAGGAAAGACAATGAATAAAAATGTACAAAAAGTTATAAAAAGCGTTAAAAAATTACATAGCCACGAAGTTCCTTGTGTTATCTTTTTTGATATTAAAAATGGAAATACAGATTTTTTGAAATGGATAATAAAGTCCGTATAATTTACTATTTATATTATTTGTCACTGATAGGATTACTAGTACTTTATCTTTATCCAGGATCTCTCTTGGGGTATATTTTTTTTGGTGACTTTAAGAAACAACCAGACCTTGTTCCAAACCCCATCGGAACTTCAATAAATCATGCTTTAGCATTCTTTTACTTATCAATAGTTGGTTTGTCTTATTATATGGGAAAAAATGGATTTAAAAAAAATATAATTTTTTTACTAATTTTATCTATAGTGTTGGAATTGTCTCATTTAATTATACCCAACAGATCTTTTGAGTCCTTAGATCTTTTTGGAAATTTTATTGGAACATTGTTGGCTATTATTATAATATTTTTTTATAAAAGGTTTAAAAATGGAAAAATTTGACGAAAGAAAAAAATCCTTCGAAAAGAAATTTGCTCATGATGAGGAATTAAAATTTAAAGTCGCCTCGAGAAGAAATAAATACCTTGGTCAATGGGCTTCTCAGAAACTTGGTTTTGATGCAGAGAAGGAAAAAGAATATATTCAATCTGTTATAAAAGCTGATTTTCAAGAAGCGGGCGACGAGGATGTTTTTAGAAAAATAAAGGCAGACCTAAAAGATCATAATGTTTCAGATGAAGATATAAGAAACAAAATGAAAGA